>Ga0209373_10000046_pt1 | contig 283605 bp, 262 predicted proteins | sample Higcelweek5metaG_FD_187173 | JGI IMG/M metagenome (GOLD analysis project Ga0209373, IMG submission 187173) | Freshwater pond sediment microbial communities from the University of Edinburgh, under environmental carbon perturbations - High... | ecosystem: Environmental > Aquatic > Freshwater >...
TTGCAGAAAACCAACCTTTTCCTGCCGCTGGAAGAACGCATCGGTTCGCCAGCGCAGGACATGGTTATAAACGAAGCGCACACAACCAAACGTCTGAGCCAGCAATTGAGCCTGCTCAGGTGTTGGGTAGAAACGGTATTTGTACGCACGGTTAGCCATGCGTCACACTTTATCAAAACCACTGTAAAGATAGCCAGTTAACTAAGGAAGCGAGAACAGGGGCCACTAGCGTGGCCGCGCTATCCCTCCCCGCACTGAAGTACGGGGTCTCTCGCGCAAAACTGATGACGACCCGCATTCTTACTGGCATCACCACCACAGGCACGCCGCACTTGGGCAATTACGCTGGGGCCATTCGCCCAGCCATTGTGGCCAGCCGCGCAGCTGATGCTGATTCTTTCTACTTTCTGGCTGATTACCATGCGCTGATCAAGTGTGATGACGCCCAGCGTATCCAGCGTTCGCGCGTGGAAATTGCGGCAACTTGGCTGGCCTGTGGTTTGGATGCTGAGCGCGTGACCTTCTATCGGCAATCGGACATCCCCGAAATCCCTGAGCTGACTTGGTTGTTGACCTGCGTGGCGGCTAAGGGCTTGCTCAATCGCGCTCATGCCTATAAGGCTTCGGTGGATAAGAATCTGGATGCTGGCGAAGACCCGGATGCGGGCATCAGCATGGGGCTGTACAGCTATCCGGTGCTGATGGCGGCAGATATTCTGATGTTCAACGCACATAAAGTGCCGGTGGGCCGCGATCAAATCCAGCATGTGGAAATGGCGCGTGACATTGGCCAGCGTTTCAACCATTTGTTTGGGCAGGGCAAGGCATTTTTTACGCTGCCAGAAGCGGTGATTGAGGAAAGCGTGGCCACTTTGCCGGGGCTGGATGGACGCAAGATGTCCAAAAGCTACGACAACACCATCCCGCTGCTCGGTTCGGCTAAGGAGCTGAAGGACGCCATCGCGCGTATCCTCACCGATTCGCGCTTGCCCGGTGAGCCTAAAGATCCGGACAGCAGTCACCTGTTTACCCTGTACCAAGCCTTTGCTGCGCCAGAGCAAACGGCGGCGCTTCGCCAAGCCTTGCTAGAAGGATTGGCGTGGGGTGAGGCTAAGCAGCAGTTGTTCAGCCTGTTGGATGGCGAGCTGGCCGAGGCTCGCGAACGCTACCAAGCCCTGATGCAAAAGCCTTCTGAGCTAGAGGATATTCTGCAAGCGGGTGCGGCTAAGGCTCGGCGTATTGCCACGCCCTTTTTGGGTGAACTGCGTGAGGCGGTGGGCCTGCGTAGTTTCCGAGAGGAAGCCAAGGCGACAGGACAGGCCAAGAAAAAAGCCAGTAAAAGCGCCCGCTTTGCCAGCTTCCGCGAACAGGATGGCAGCTTCCGCTTTCGCTTTTTTGCGGCGGACGGTGAGGAATTGCTGTTGTCTTCAGCCTTTGCCGATCCCAAAGCAGCCGGTGCTGTCACACGGCAATTGGTGGAGCAGGTGGCGGCGCTGGAGCTGCGCGCGGATGCCGAGCAGCGCTTTAGCCTGTGGCTGAACGGCGAGCATCTGGCCGACAGTCCGGCGTTTGCCGACGATCAGGCCGTGGAAGCCGCCATGCTGCGTCTGCGCGAGGCCTTGGTTAGTTTGGCCGGATCATGAGCTAAACCCCTCGCTTGAGGGGCTCATATACGAAAGCGTGAGAGGACATTGCACGGAGTAAATTGATAAAGATCAAGTGCGTCGCTAAAGTGGAAGCCTGTTTCATAACCTTGACTACACTCTATGACTCCTCTTGAACGCTATCAGGTTGACCTGCAACGCCCTGACTTCTTCCGTGATGCCGCCCAAGAAAACGCGGTACGGCATCTGCAACGGCTGTACGATGACCTAGTCAACCCTGAGTTGGCTAAAGCTCAGGGAGCGAGCAAGGATGGCCTGTTTAGTAAGCTGTTTGGCGGCTCAAGCAAAAAAACGCTAGAGCCGATCAGAGGCATCTACTTCTGGGGTGGCGTGGGCCGAGGTAAAACCTATTTGGTGGACACCTTCTTCGACGCGCTGCCCTTTGAGCAGAAGATGCGTACTCACTTCCACCGCTTCATGAAGCGCGTCCATGAGGAGCTGAAAACCCTCAAGGGTGAGAAAAACCCGCTGACCATCATCGGGGCGCGTTTTGCCAAAGAAGCCCGGGTGATCTGCTTTGACGAGTTCTTCGTTTCTGACATCACCGATGCGATGATTTTGGCCACACTGCTGGAAGAGCTGTTCAAAAACGGCGTCAGCTTGGTGGCGACTTCCAATATTGTCCCGGACGGCCTGTATAAAGACGGTTTGCAGCGCGCGCGCTTCTTACCGGCGATTGCCTTGCTCAAGCAGCATACGGAGATCGTCAACGTAGACAGCGGCATCGACTATCGCCTGCGCGCCTTGGAACAAGCCGAGCTGTACCACTGGCCGCTGGATGCTGCTGCCGAAGAGAGTCTGGAAAAAAGCTTCCGCAGCCTGCTCTCTGAGAAGTGCAAGGTGCAGGAAAACGAGGCGCTGATGATTGAAAACCGCGCCATTCACGCCCGCAAAGTGGCTAATGATGTGGCTTGGTTTGAGTTCCGTGAACTCTGCGACGGCCCGCGCAGCCAGAACGATTACATTGAGCTGGGTAAGATTTTCGAGGCGGTGTTGGTCTCCAATGTGGAGCAAATGGGCGTCTCTAAAGACGACATGGCACGGCGCTTCATCAACTTGGTGGATGAGTTCTACGACCGTAACGTGAAGCTGATCCTCTCTGCTGAGGTGGAGCTTAAGGATTTGTATACCGGCGGGCGTTTGGAGTTTGAGTTCCAGCGTACCCTAAGCCGTCTGTTGGAAATGCAATCCCACGAGTTCCTGACCCGTCCGCACAAGCCTTGATTGGCTAAATAAGCGCCCCTCGCTGTGTCACAGTGCCCACTTTTGAGGCTCAGTCTGTGGCGCAGCGGCACTGCTTTGACTCCCCACTGAGATGCCTATGCAAGTCAATGCCGCCACGGGTTGGTGCGAAGGTATTGCGCACTGTCCTTCGCCTAACTTCAATGCTCGGCCTGATGGCGAGATTTCGCTACTGGTCATCCACAACATCAGCTTGCCGCCCGGTCAGTTTGGCAGGGGTAAGGTGCAGGCTTTTTTCCAAAATAAGCTACAGAGGGATGAGCATCCGTTCTTTGAGGAAATTGCCGAACTACGGGTGTCTGCGCATTTTCTGATTGAACGGGACGGTGCAGTGACGCAGTTTGTCTCCTGTCTGGATCGCGCTTGGCATGCGGGGGTATCGCAGTTTGCGGGGCGTGAGGGCTGCAATGACTTTTCGCTGGGCATTGAGCTGGAGGGCACCGATGATCAGGCCTTCACTGAGGCGCAGTATCAGGCGCTGATCTCTCTAACCCGCGCCTTGCAAGTGGCCTATCCAGCGATTAGCGCGGCGCGTATTTGTGGGCACAGCGATATCGCCCCGCAGCGTAAGACCGATCCTGGCCCATTTTTTGATTGGCCCAGGCTGATGTCTGCTTTGGGTTAAGGAGTCTTTCATGCATTTTTTGGTGCTGTTGTTGGTGGTGGTGGCGCTGCTGGTGGAAAAGCTGTTCGATGTGCTGCATCTGGTGCAGCGCGACAGTGGCTGGTTGCGTCTGCGTCAGCGCATGGAGTCGGAGAAAACCGCCGGAGTTAGCTTGCTATGGTTGGTGGGTATGCCGCTGTTGGTGGTGGGGCTGTTGCTCTGGCAGCTAGGCATGCTGGCTCACGGCTGGCTGTTAGTACCTGCTCATCTGCTGATTGTGCTCTATAGCCTAGGCCGCGATGACGTGGGAGCTAAACTCGGGGCTTTCTGCGAGGCTTGGCATCGTGGTGACGAAGAGGCTGCCTGTCTGGCCGCCCGGCGCGATCTAGGACTGGATGGCGGTAATGAGCGCCAACTGTTCGAACGGGTACAGATGTACCTGCTCTGGCAAAGCTATCAGTCCTTTTTTGCGGTGATTTTCTGGTACGTGCTGCTGGGGCCATTGGCGGCTTTGGCCTATCGCTTGTTGGATCTCACCGAGCGCCATGCCCGTGGTGCGGAATTGCGTGAGCATGCAGGGCAGTTGCGTCATGCCTTTGACTGGCTGTCCGTGCGCGCCTTAGCCCTGACCTTTGCGCTGGTAGGGAATACCGAGTCCTTCAAGCGCGTGCTGCGGCTCCGGTTGTTTGATTGGGAGGTGCCCGCCGAGCGCCTGCTGTTGCGCGTAGGTCTATTTTCGGTGGAGCCGGTGGATTCCGTGCAGGGTGAGCAGGGGACTGATCGGCTGGACGATATTTGGGCGCTGCTGATGCGCGCAGGGCTGCTGTGGTACGCCGGATTTGCTGTTTGGGCCATTCTGGTATGGTGATCTAAGGCGTGCTTAGTGCCAACCAAACAGGCTGCAGGTGTTCTGGTAGGTGGCCTCGCCCAGTTGCTCAGGGCTGATCCCACGAATGGCCGCTAAGGCGCAACAGATGTCGGGGAGATATTCCGGGCTGTTGCGCTGCTGCGGATGGCTGGCCGGAGCGATATCGGGGGCGTCGGTTTCGAGCACCAGTGCTTCCAGTGGCAATTGCTGAAGCACCCGCTGCATGCGCTTGGCTTGGGGCCAAGTGCCTGCGCCGCCCAGCCCCAGCAAAAAACCGAGCCGCTGGTATTCCTTAGCTTCCTCTAGGCTACCGCTAAAGGCATGCAGGATGCCGCCGCGCGGTAAGCGGTGGCGTTTCAGGCTGGCAATCATCGCCGCATGGGCACGGCGGACATGCAGTAACACCGGCAGCTCGAATTCCAGCGCAAGCCTGAGCTGGGCTTCCAGCAGTTGCTGCTGAGCTTCCTTGTCAGCCTCGGCAATCCAGTAGTCCAAGCCGATCTCACCCAAGGCGCACAGCTTATGATGTCCCCGCCAATGCTCCAGCTCGGTGCGTAGTTGGCTGAGGTGCTCCGGGCGGTGTTGTGCAAGGTATAGCGGGTGCAGTCCGGGGGCGGCCCAGAGCATGGGTTCTTGGTCAGCCAGTTGCCAAAGACGCGGCCAAGTGCTGGCCTGAACGCCGGGCAGTACGACCCGCTCGACACCTAGGGCGCGGCTGCGGGTCAGTACGGCGCGGTAATCATCCGCAAATTCGGCGCAGTCGAGATGGGCATGGGTGTCGATAAGGCGCATGAACAGGCCTGCCGCTGATGACGACTGCTCAGAGCGCCCCCCTTCTTGAGGAGGGCGTTCGGGCTTAGCCGAGGTTGACGCCGTAGGAGGATGCCAAAGGATGCAGTCCGCCGGCAAAGCCTTGGCCGATGGCTTTGAATTTCCACTCCTCACCGTGGCGGTACACTTCACCGAAGATCATCGCCGTTTCAACCGCGCCATCTTCAGAGAGGTCGAAGCGGGCAATTTCGGCACCACTGGTTTTATTCAGAATTCGAATATAGCCGTTGGCCACTTGGCCAAAGTTTTGTTTACGGGCGCTGGCCTCGTGAATGGTGACGGCGAACACCAGTTTTTTCACCGTGGCGGGCAGCGAGACCAATTTGACGTTGACCTGCTCATCGTCGCCTTGACCTGCGCCGGAGCGGTTGTCGCCGAGGTGCTCAACGTTGCCACAGCCGGACTTCTTGTTGTTGTAGAACACGAAGCTGCTGTCGTCGAGGACTTTGCCATCTTCGCCGGTGATGAAGATGGAGGCATCCAGATCGAACTCTACACCGTCGGTAGCACGCGGATCCCAGCCTAGACCGACCACAATTTCGGTCAGGCCCGGTGCTTCTTTGGACAGGGATACGTTACCGCCTTTCTGTAGACTTACAGCCATGTCAGATCCTTCCTTACAGTACAGTTGAGAGGGTGCGTGGCGGCTCAAGCGCCTCGGGCACGCAGACTACCCGTATATATTGGCGCTTGAGTCCAATTACAAGGTGTTAGCCTTCCCGTCAGCGATTAAGCGATCAGGCGCTGAGCATCAGCTACCAAGTCTTCTACGCTGCGCCCAGAGGCGGCATTGCCTACGGCAGTCAGCGTCCAATCTTCAGCGCTGCGTACCAGATAGGCCATCAATACGCCGGTGTGCGGGCCTTTCTCTGACAGATTAAAGCGCGCCAGTTCGCTATTTTGACTGGGGTTGATCAGGCGGCAGTAGGCATTTTCGACCTGATCAAAGGTCTGGCCGGTGAAGCTGTTAACGGTGAACACCAGATACTGTGCAGTGCTGGGCAGTGCGCCTAGATCGACGCTGATGACTTCGTCATCGCCTGAGCCTTCGCCGCTGCGGTTATCGCCGCTGTGTCTGACTGAGCCTTCTTGAGAGGCCAACTGCCGGAACCACACCATGTCTAGAAGATTTTTAGAGGCATCTAATACTAGGCAACTGGCGTCGAGGTCGACCTCCGCTCCACCACCTAAAAGCTTGCTCAGAAAGCCTGTTTTTTTAACCGGATCCCAACCTAGGCCCATGTTTACCTTGGTGAGGCGGGAACCAGCGGTTTTCTCTAGGGAGATGGATTGGTTCTTGCTCAGGGTAATTGCCATGTTGCGTTCCTTGTTGTTGCACGGGGTGAATATGGCCAAGTAAAGCCTAGCGAGGCTCTGTGACGCATAAGTGGCCGCTAAAAAGCCTGATGGGATCATCCGATAAATCAGCTAAGGCTGTGCTGGAAAAGCCTATCAAGATATGTCGAGGGGCTTGGTTGCGTTGTTTAAGCCCTGCTCAAAGGCCAGCAGCCATGCCTTGCGCTCCAGTCCCCAGCGGTAGCCGGTGAGCTGCTGGTTTGCGCCTATCACCCTATGGCAAGGCACCAGCAATGACACTGGATTACGCGCGCAGGCACTGGCCACTGCGCGGGCATGGCTATCTAGTTGGCTGGCCAGTTCAGCGTAGCGGCGCGTTTCACCCATTGGGATTTCTTGCAGTGCGTGCCAAACACGCTGCTGAAAGGGTGTACCGCGCATATCCAGAGGCAGCTCAGGCAGTGCTGCGGTTTGCTGTAGATAGTCTTGCAGTGCGACTAGCCATTTGTGCAGGCGCGGGCGGTCTTCGATGAGCTGAGCTTTGGGAAAGCGCTTTTGTAGATCATCGACCAAATAGGTGCGATCGGTTCCGAAAAACAGGGCGCAGATTCCCACAGAACTGGCCGCTAGCAACAGGCTATCAAGGGGGGTGTCGATCAGGGCGTAGTGAAGGGATTCACCGGGTGAAATATCGGACATGCAAAAGCGCCTCATTCAGCGTATTTCGTGGCTTTGCGGGGTATTGTGCGACGCTATTTCCCCTTGACCTTGCCGGGTAGCATGCCCATGCTTTGTGAACTCTATCACGCATCGAACGGGGGAACTGCGATGCAAGGTCAAGCACCTGTTGTGGATTATTTAAAAGAACTGCTGCGTGGCGAGCTGGCGGCCCGTGACCAATACATGCTGCATTCGCGCATGTATAACGACTGGGGCTTCAAGCAGCTTTACGAGCGTATCGACCATGAAATGCAAGAAGAAACCCAACACGCCGATGCCCTGCTCAAGCGTATTTTGTTTCTAGAAGGTGCGCCGGACATGAGCCCTGAGCCCATCGCTCCCGGTCAAACCGTGCCAGAGATGCTGCGGGCTGATCTGGTGGTGGAATACCGCGTGCGCGAAGCCTTGGCCAAAGGCATTACCCTATGCGAGCAACTGGGCGACTACCAGACCCGCGAAATCCTTGAGGCTCAGCTTAAGGACACCGAGGAAGACCACGCTTACTGGCTGGAGCAGCAGTTGGGCTTGATTGACCGCGTTGGCCTGCAAAACTACCTGCAATCGCAGATGTAATCAGGTGGCCCAGCCTGCCTGTATAGGGCAGGCCGGGGAGGGTGCTAGAAGCGGCTCAGGCTTCTGGCCGCCAGCGTTTCAGCAGCAGCGCGTTGCTGATCACGCTGACACTGGACAGCGCCATGGCTGCCCCGGCCAGCGCCGGATTTAAGTATCCAAAGGCTGCCAGTGGAATGCCGATCAGGTTGTAGACAAAGGCCCAAAATAGGTTCTGACGAATCTTCGCGTAGGTATGGCGACTGATAGACAGCGCCGCTGGTACTAGGCGAGGGTCACCGCGCATCAGGGTGATTCCAGCCGCTTGCATGGCCACATCGGTACCTGTGCCCATGGCAATCCCGACATCGGCTGCCGCTAGCGCAGGGGCATCATTGATGCCATCACCAACCATAGCTACCACCGCACCTTGCTGTTTGAGAGCCATCACGCGCGCCGCTTTATCAGCGGGCAGTACCTTGGCTTCTAGCTGGTCGATGCCGAGCGCCTGAGCCACACGTTGAGCGCTTCCGGCGTTGTCCCCGGTGATTAAGTGTGTGCGAATGTGTCGAGCCTGCAAGGCAGCAATGCTCTGTGCCGCCCCTTCTTTCAGGCTATCGCCAAAGGCCATCAAGCCTAGTACGCGCGGTTGTGGTTGAATCTCCAGCAGCCAAGCCAGACTGTGACCCTCCTGTTCCCACGCAATGGCCTGTTTAGCAAAGGGGCCGGGTTGTAGGGCGTAATCCTCCATAAGCCGCGCATTGCCTAGGGCCAGCAGCTGCCCATCAATCTCGCCCTGAATGCCAAGGCCGGGCAGGCTTTGGGTGTTGTTCGCGCTTGGAAGCGTTAATTGTTGCTCGGCGCAGCGCCTGAGCACCGCCTTGGCCAGTGGGTGCTCACTGTGCTGTTGCAGGGCTCCGGCCTGTTGCAGCAGGTGCCGGATGTCGTTGTCCAGCGCCTCCATGTGCAAGACCTGCGGATGACCTGAGGTTAGGGTGCCGGTTTTGTCAAAGACCACAAGGGTGACGGCGTGGGCGACTTCTAAGGCTTCGATATCTTTAATCAGAATGCCATGGCGTGCCGCTACGCCGGTGCCCACCATGATGGCCGCCGGTGTGGCCAGCCCCAAAGCGCAAGGGCAGGCGATGACTAATACGGCTATGGCGTTGATCAGCGCTACTTCCAAGGCTGCGCCCTGTAAGCGCCAGCCCACTAGGGTGATGAGGGCGATCAGCAGTACCAGCGGGACGAACACTTGGCTGACCTTATCCACCCACTTCTGGATGGGCGCTTTGGCGGCTTGGGCGTCTTCCACCAGCCGGATCACTCGTGCCAATAAGCTTTCTGCACCCAAGGCGGTGGTTCGCACTAATAAGCGCCCTTCGCCGTTGATGGCTCCGCCTATAACCTTGTCGCCGGGTTGCTTGGGGACAGGCAGGCTTTCGCCGCTGATCAGTGCCTCGTCTGCTTGGCTGTTGCCTTCCACGACTTGGCCATCCACGGGAAAGCGCTCGCCGGGGCGCACCACCACCAGATCGTCCTGATGCAGAGCGCTGATAGCGACCTGCTCCTCACGGCCTTCACGCCAACGGGAGGCTTGTTCTGGGCGCAGGGCTTCTAGGGCTTGAATGGCCGAGCGGGTTTGGCGTTTGGCGCGGCTTTCCAAGTATTTGCCGAGCAGCACTAGGGCGATGACGACCGCCGAGGCCTCAAAGTACAGGTGCGGCATCTGACCTGCTGGCGCGGCCCACCATTGGTAGAGGCTTAAGCCGTAGCTGGCGCTGGTGCCCAAGGCGACTAGCAGATCCATATTGCCGGACAGTGCGCGTGCTGCTTTGTAGCCCGCCACATAAAAGCGCGCGCCCAACAGGAACTGCACTGGCGTGGCCAATGCCCATTGCAGCCATGCCGGTAGCATCCAGTGCTGTCCGAACAGCGCTCCTAGCATCGGCAAGGCTAAGGGTGCCGCCAGCAGCAGGGCTAACAGCAGGTGCAGGCGCTCGCGTTTGAGCGGCTGGGCCTCTGTCTGGAGGGGGCGTTGTTCGCTGGCTTCGCTATAGGGCTGGGCCTGATAGCCTGCTTTGTCCACGGCCTCAATCAGTGAACTGAGGCTCAGGCTGTCTAGTCCCTCAACATGGGCGCGCTCGTTGGCGAGGTTGACGCTAGCGCTCAGTACACCGGGGACTTTCCTAAGCACGCGCTCCACTCGGCCGCTGCAGCTGGCGCAGGTCATGCCGGTGACGACTAATGTGTAATGGCTACCACTGGACATAGACTATCCTCAATGCGTTCAATGGCTGAGAATCAAGCGCCCTGAGGGGCTCAAGGTCAAGTACGGCAAAGCTGACCGAGAGCCGAAGGATGCGCCTCTTTGCAAACAGGAGTGATCGGATATGCAAGCATTTAGGGTTCAAGGGATGACCTGCGGCCATTGCGAGCGGGCGGTGGTCGAGGCGATTAAAGGCCTCGATCCTCAAGCGGAAATCCGTGTTGATCGCGCCGCCGGAGTGGTGGAAGTCAGCAGTGACCTGCCAGAAGAACAGCTGCGTGAGCTCATTCGCGAAGAGGGCTACCAAGTACAGTAAGGGCTGCCCGTCACTAGCAGAAGTGAAGTGGCATTTGTGATGCAAAAGGTGTCATCGGCCCATGATCTATTCTCTGTTTGCCGACGGATTGCCTAAAATGCCGCCTGCACGCACAGGCATGAATCTGTGCGGCTGTGCCATGTGATTGCCACCTAAATCAGGAGATGGAAATGGGATTGTTCGACATGTTCAAAGGCGACTCCGGTGAGCAAATGACGCCGCATTTGGCCTTTGCCGTTTCGCTGCTTTACATGATGTCCGCTGATGGCGAAATTGATAACGAAGAAGTGGGCCACCTGTTGTCCGTGTTGGGTGGAGCCGATCAAGGTAACGGTGTGATTGGCGTAGGCGCGCAGAGCGAAGCCTTGCTGAACAACGCCATCAAATACAGAAGAAAGCATGCTGTAGAAGACTTCCTGCAAGAAGCCGCGCCGCTGCTGGGTGATGCACAGAGAATGTGCATTCTGGTTAACCTGATCGACTCCTCGCTGGTGGACGGTACGCCAGAGCCTCAGGAGCAAGCGCTGTTTGGCAAATTCCTGCAAGCCTTCCAGATTTCTGAGGAGCGCTTCAAACCCTTCTTTGAAGTGATCGTCCTGAAAAACGATCGCTCGGTCTTCACCAAGACTGAACACCCGAAAAATCAGCCGGGTTATACAGTCAGCCTGACCAAAGCCTAACGGCGACTGGGCTGTAGTGGAGAAGCCGGGGATCGCAGGTTGATCTCCGGCTTTTTTATGGGCGCGGAAATAAGCGACTTAGCTGGGCGGCTGCCAGTTATGGATCAAGCCGTGAAACATGGGATTGAGCAGCGCCGCTGGATCGGTTTCGGCATCGTAGAGGTCGGGGTCGCGTGTCCAATCGGTGAATAGGCCGATGATTAGCCCATGCAGGGCGCGGGCGGCCAGCCGTGGGGTAACACCGGGGCGTAATTGCTCAGCGACACTGGCGAGGAGCTGTTCGGTCAGGTTGATGAACAGGTTGACGAAGGCATAGTGGCGTTCTTCTGCTTCGCGCAGCTCGTCGGTAAATTCGCAGCGGTGCAACAGAATGGTGAGGATACGCAGACGCTGTTGGTCGCGGCCTAGGCTGGTTAGTACCTCGACGCTGAGTTCGTAGAGTGCCCGCAGGGGGTCGCGCTGATCGCAGACGGATAGGCGCTCAATGAGCTGCTCAGGTGGTAGGCGTACCTGACTGAGCATTTCATGGAACAGGTGGGCCTTGTTCTCAAAGTGCCAATAGACTGCGCCCCGGGTCACACCGGCATCTTTGGCGATGTGGTCTAGGCTGGTATGGGCCACGCCTTTGGCCAGAAACAGGCGTTCTGCCGAGGTTAGAATGGCGAGGCGGGTTTTTTCGGCATCTTCTTTGGTGCGGCGCATGGGAGCTCGTTCCGGGGGAGTATGTGGCGTGCATCCATCACTCCAAGATCCAGTTGTGCGCGGCGATAAAACACTGCGCAGGGAACCGGGTTTCATTTACAATCATCTATGTATGTAACAGCCTTAGGCCTTTGCTGTAAATGCCTATCTGCCTTTCCAGCCTTGAAAAAGCCCTGTGAGTATCGAATGACCCTGAGAATTCTGCTGATTCTAGGCGCGCTGACCGCCTTCGGGCCTATGGCCATTGATTTGTATTTGCCCAGCTTCCCGGTATTGGCTAAGGCTTTTGCCACGGATGTGGAGCATGTGCAGTTGTCGTTGGCGGCTTATTTTATCGGCATGGCGCTGGGGCAGTTGCTCTATGGGCCGCTGATTGATCGCTATGGACGACGCCTGCCACTGCTGCTGGGAGTGGCGGTGTTTTGCCTAGCTTCGTTGGCCTGTGCGTTGGCCGATAGCCTCGATGCCATGATTATCGCCCGTTTTGTGCAGGCGTTGGGTGGCTGTGTGGGGATTGTCGCTTCGCGCACCGTGGTGCGGGATCTTTGCGATGCACCGACCACCGCTAAGGTGTTTTCCCAATTGCTGCTGGTGATGGGCTTAGCGCCTATTTTGGCCCCGGTGTTGGGTGGCCTGCTGCTGGAGCTGTCGGGGTGGCCTTCGCTGTTTATCACGCTGGCGCTGTTCAGTGCGGCAACAGGTTTGGCGGTGTGGCGCTGGCTACCGGAAACCTACCCGGCGGGGTTAACCCCTGCGCCCTTGTCGGGGGCTTTGCGTCAGTATGGGCGGCTGTGGCGGGATCGGCATTTCTTAGGGCACACCCTGACCTGTAGCTTTGCCATGGCCGGGATGTTCGCCTATATCGCCGGGTCGCCCTTTGTATTCATTGAGCTGTATGGCGTGCCTGCCGAGCATTACGGCTGGCTGTTTGGTACGAATGCGGCAGGGTTCATCCTGCTGGCCCAGCTCAATGCGCGTCTGTTGCGCCGCCAAGGGCCGCTGTTTTGGTTACGGCGTTGGGTGTGGTTCTATTTCGGCAGCGGGCTGGTGCTGTCGGTGGTGGCCCTCAGTCAGCCGGTGGCGCTATGGCCCTTGCTGGTGCCGCTGTTCTGCTGCATCGCCAGCCTCGGTTGCATCATGCCCAATGCCACCGCCTGCGCTTTGGCAGAGCAGGGCGAACACGCCGGCAGCGCTTCGGCCTTGCTGGGCTGTGTACAGTTTATGTTGGCTGCTGTAGCGGCGGCGGCTGTGGGCTGGTTGCACGAGGGTTCGGCCTTGCCACTGGCTGGGATTATTGCTTTTTGTGGTCTGTTGGCGGTGCTGAGCGCCCTTTGGACAGCTCGCCCCGCCAACGCGCCCCTTTAGGGCGCTAAGCGCGCCTCTAGGCTGTTGCGTACTAGGCGCACGGCTTGATCTTGAGTCATACCTAGCCCGTGTTGCAGGGCGTAGAAGTTGTCCATGACATAGCCGCCAAAGTAGGCCGGGTCGTCGGAGTTCACCGTGACCCGCACTCCTAAATCCAACAGGCGCAGGATGTTGTGCTGCTGCATCTCCTCAAAGACCCGCAGTTTGATATTGGATAGCGGACAGACGGTGAGGGGGATTTGATCTTCCACCAAACGGGCGATCAAGCGCGGGTCTTCAATGGCCCGCACGCCATGGTCGATGCGCCGGGCGTGCAGCAGCTCCAGTGCCTCCCAGATGTATTCGGGCGGGCCTTCTTCCCCAGCATGGGCTACGCCGAGCAGGCCTTCGGCGCGCGCCTTGGCAAACACACGCTGAAACAGGCGTGGCGGATGGCCAACTTCTGAGCTGTCCAATCCCACCGCAAAAAAGTGCTCACGGTAGGGCAGGGCTTGTTGCAGGGTTTCTAAGGCGTGCTCTTCAGACAGATGGCGCAAAAAGCACAGAATCAGCCCGCTGCTGATGCCCAATTGCCGTTTGCCTTCCGCCAGTGCCGCGCTGATGCCACCGATCACTGCCGCAAAGGGAATGCCGCGCGCTGTGTGGGTTTGCGGATCGAAAAACGGCTCGGTATGGATGATGCCTTGTTCACGGCACTTGAGTAAGTAGGCCCAAGTCAGGTCGTAAAAGTCTTGCTCGGTGCGTAAAACGTCCGCTCCCCGGTAGTAAATATCGAGAAATTCCTGAAGATTGTTAAAGGCATAGGCTTGGCGCAGGCTGTCTACATCAGGCCATGGCAGCGCGATGCGGTGACGGTCAGCTAGTTGGAAGAGCATTTCCGGCTCCAGTGAGCCTTCTAGGTGCAGGTGCAGTTCGGCTTTGGGCAGGTCGGTGAGCCAGTCGTGCATGGCGGCATCTCCTCGATCAGTTCATTTGATTTTAGAGGCTCTGGCACAGCTTTATGACATTTCTTGTAGTGCAATTGAGCAAAAAACACTCAAAACGCTGAGAGCGGCGGTTCATCAGGGTTAGCGGCCTAAAAACCAAGGTTATCCACAGAAAAGCCCACAGTTTTTGTGGGCAACCTTGGGGTCTATGGCGCTTAATCAGTCACTAGGTTCAGTTGACTGTGACCACGGCTGAGATCGGTCACTAGCTTGGTCAGGGCGCTATGCTGGGCGGCTGGAAAGGCAAGGCTGAGCAGCGCGCCTTCGCCATCAAAGTCTTCATGCTCGATCTGGGCCTCATATTCAGCCAAGCGGGCCTTGAGGCGGGCCAGATCGCTGAAACGACAATGGCAGTGGCCGCGTAACAGGCTTACCAGTTCGATACGGGTTCCGGCTTGCAAACAGCGCGAGGTGCAGCCGCCATAGGCGCGAGCCAAGCCGCCAGTGCCCAGTTTGATGCCGCCGAAAAACCGCGTGATAACCACCACCACCTGATCGAAATCCTGACCTTCAATGGCGGTGAGCATGGGGCGTCCTGCGGTGCCGCCCGGTTCGCCGTCGTCGCTGAAGCGGTATTGCGTGCCGATCTTCCAAGCCCAGCAGTTGTGGGTGGCTGTGGGGTCGCTGACCGCCTGAATAAAGGCTTGGGCTTCGGCGGCGCTGCTGACGGGGGCAGCTTGGGTGATAAAGCGGCTTTTCTGGATATGTTCCAGATGCTCGCAGGCAAGGCTGAGTGTGTAGGGCATGACAGATGGCGCAGCGTAGCTCGGACTGGGAAGGATGAGCCTATGCGCTTTAGGGCGAGGATACCAGCGGGCTGGCACCGCCGGGTAAGCGGTGCCAGAGACAGAGGCCTTATTGCTGAGGGGTGCTCAGCTGGCCTGCTTTGAGTGCCTTGTAGCGCACTTCCATTTCACGGCGAATCTTGCGGCGTTCTTCCGCGTGATGGAAACGACGCTTCTGTTCAGGCGTAGTCAGGTCAAGCGGCGGTACCTGTACCGGCACACCGTCTTTACCCATGGCCACCATGGTGAAGAAGCAGCTATTGGTATGGCGCTGCTCTTGGGTACGGATGTTTTCCGTCACCACCTTGATGCCGATTTCCATGGAGGTGTTACCGGTGTAGTTCACGCAGGCCAAGAAGTTGACCAGCTCGCCCACATGAACAGGTTGGCGGAACACCACCTGATCTACCGACAGGGTCACCACGTAGCTACCGGCATAACGGCTGGCGCAGGCGTAGGCGACTTCATCGAGGTATTTGAGCAAGGTACCACCATGTACGTTACCGGAAAAATTGGATTTGTCCGGGGTCATGAGGACTGTCATGGTGAGTTGGGACTTGTCGGATGATGGCATGGAGGATCAGCTCTCTCTGTCTCGCTATAGATACGCACTTATACTTTTGGCTAAGTGCGACATAATGATGCACATAGCGCTTGGTATTTTCAATGCTTGTCTATAATTAAAAGTTTTGTGTTAAGAGATTGCCGCCTTGCTGATCCCCTGAAACCGGCAATCCCCACAGCCATCAAGCAGGTGAGGGGATGCTGTTTTTAAGCATATCTCATGCCATAATGCAGGATTCAGCAAAGGGCAGACGCGGTAGGCGCGGATGTAAGCCGCTGCTATCGCCATAACCTAGGTTGATCAGTAGGTTGGATTTCCAGGTACTGCCGCTGAAGAAGGCTTCGTCCAGCGCGATGGGGTCAAAGCCGGACATGGGGCCGCAATCAAGGCCCATGGCGCGGGCGGCGAGGATCAGGTAGGCGGCTTGTAGGGAGCCATTGCGTAGGGCGGTTTCGGCGCTCAGTTCCGGGTTGTCTGAGAACCAACTGCGCGCATCGGCATGGGGGTAGAGTGTGGGCAGTTGTTCGTAGAAGCGGGTGTCACAGGCCGCTATCACCGTTACGGGGGCGCTCATGGTTTTTTCGACATTGCCTTCCGCTAAGAAGGGCCGCAGCTTTTCCTTGCCTTCAGCTGTACGCACGAAAACGAAGCGCGCCGGACAGCAATTGGCCGAAGTCGGCCCCATTTTGGTCAGGTTGTATAGGCGTTCGAGTTGAGCATCGGTGACGGGGCGCTCCAGCCAAGTGCTGAAGGTGCGTGCTTCGGTGAACAATTGGGCTAGTACGCCGCTATCAAGGGGGATGGCCATGGGGGAATTCCTCTGTTGAATGAACCCCCGCAGGCTACTCCGCTTCTCTAAGATTCGCTTCCTTCAAACCACCTGTATGGGGCTGGTTTAGCCTCCGCTGATACTCAGGCGGCTTTGTCCGTTGCCTTGGGGCTGTAGCTGTATTTGCACGGCAATACGTTCGTGCATGGCCTGTACGTGGGAGATCACCGCGACTTTGCGGCCTTGGGCCTGTAGCGCGTCCAGTGCGTCCAGCGCCACTTGCAGGGATTCCGGGTCGAGGCTGCCAAAGCCTTCGTCGATGAACAGGGATTCAATATGCAGGGTGCGCGAAGCCATGGACGCTAGCCCCAGCGCCAAGGCGAGGGAGACTAAGAAGGTTTCGCCGCCGGACAGGGAATGCACGGAGCGGCATTCGTCGCCCATTTCTGTATCCAGCACCAGTAAGCCTAAAGGACTGCCGCCGCGTTGCAGGCGGTAGCGGCGGGCCAGTTGTCGGAGTTGCACATTAGCGTGCTGCACCAGCAGGTCGAGGTTGTAGGCTTGGGCGATCTTGCGGAAGGCCGCGCCATCGGCTGAGCCAATCAGTTCGCTGAGCATGGCCCAGCGTTGGTATTCGGCGCGGGCGATGTGGATTTGCTCCAGCAGCGCGCCACAGCGGGCGCGGCAGCGTTGGTCTTCCGCTAACTGGCTGGCGATTTGGATGTGTTGCTGTTCTTGTTCGGCGAGCTGTTGGCGGGTTTCGCTGAGCTGCGTGTCGAGCTGCTGAGCATCAACAGGGCTGCCCTGAGCTTGGTGGCTGAGGTGTTGCTGCTGGCGTTCTTCCAGACGAATTGCACAGGCGCTGTAGTGTTCATCCAACTGCTGCACGGCCTGTTGCCATTGCTGGATCTGAGCGGGCGCTAGGGCTTGTAGGTGGCTGATGTGCGCGTCGTCCCATTCCGGATGCGCTGTGCGCCATGCGCGGATGCTGTCCTGAGCCTGCTGCTGCTCCTGTTGGGCGGCCTTGAGCTGTTGTTCGGTATGGGTCAAGGCGTTCTGTTGCTGGTCGTACTGACGCTGCAACGCGTGGCAGTGCTGCTGTTGGGTTTTTTCGCGCTGCTCAGCCTTTGTGCGGCTCTGCTCAAGGTGCTGCTGCCAAGCTTGGGTGTCTGGGTATTTGCCGAGTAAATCTTCTAACTCAGCCTGTAGCTGCTGTTGGTCGGCGCTGAGCTGTTGTTGACGCTGCTGCTGGTCTTCTAAGGTTTTTTGTTGCTGCTGTTGCTGCTGCTGGAGTCCCTCTAGGGCGCTGAGTTGCGCTTGTAAGCCTGTGTGCAGCTCAGCCTGCTGCTGTTGCTGTTGGCAGCGCTGTGCCACGGCTTGGCTTAGCTGTTGGAATAGGGCTTCCGGTTGCTCTAGCCAGTGCTGGCGCTGGGATTCGCTGAGTAGCTGCAGGCCTTCATCCAACTGCTGGGTGAGGCTTTCTAGGCGTTGCTGGGCCTGTTGTTGGGCATTAATCGCCGCTGTGGCCCCTTGTTGGGCACTATGGCGTTGTAGAACCTGCTGTTGTTGCTGCCCAGTGGCGGTTATTCGCCCTTGAAGCTGCTCAAGGTGGCGGATTAAGTAGGTAAGCCGTTCGGTTTCCGGCTGCTCTAGCCAGTCGTTGTCGCCGCTATATTGCTGAAAGGCCAGCTGCTGGGCCTGCAGTGTGTTCTGTAGTTCGGCAAGGCGCTGCTGGTTGAGTTGCTGCTCTGCCATCAGGCGGCTGAGCTGGTCGCGCCGCTCCAGCAGTTGGCGGTCTAGCTCGGCCAGCCGCTGGCGGGCTTGGCTGACTTCCTGTGTATCCTGTTGGGCCAGATCGCTCAGCAGGCGTTCGGCGAGCTGCCACGGATGCTCAAGGCTGCCACAGACCGGGCAGGGCTGATCGGGTTGCAACTGGGCGCGCAAGGCTTCGGCGCTTTGGCTGCGCGCCAGTTGCTGACGGGTTAGCAGATTTTGTAGCTGTTCAAGGTCGTGGGCGGCTTGTTCGCGTTGTTGCTGGAGGCATTGCTGATCGGTTTCTAGGGCTTGCTGCTGTTGCCGCTGGGCTTGCTCCTCTGCCTGCCGTTGTTGCCATTCGGCCTGCTGCTGTTGCCAATCCTGCCAGCGCTGGCGGAGTTGTTCGGTGTGCTGGGCGTGCTGGTGCAGATCGGCCAGTTGTTGCGTCAGTAGGCTGAGCTGTTCTGCTAGGCTGGATTGGCTGAGCCTCTGGCCGAGGTTTGTGCCCTGTTGCTCAAGCTCAAGCAGGGTGGCCTCAGCTTCCGCGCGTCGCTCTGCCAGCGCTGGGGCGGCCTTGAGCAAGGCTTGCCGCTCAAGGGCGTGCTTGATCTGCTTATGTAACACCGACTGCTGATAGGCCCAGTGCTGGCTTAGGGCAGCAAGGGCTTGGCTGCCTTCGAGCTGGGCGCTGAGCTGCTGGTACTGTTGCTGGCCCTGTTCATAGTCCGCTTGCTGCTGCGTCCACTGCTGTGAGGTTTGCTGCAATGCTGCTTGGCTGTGTTGAACATCTCCTGCATAGCGCTGTTGTTCTTCCCGCAGATGGGCTAGGCGGTCTTCGCGCAGATGGGCCTGCTTGAGTGGCTGCTGGGCGGCGCTTTCGGCATCTTTAGCCTGCTGATGGGCTTGTTCAGCGGCCTTGAGCTGCTGTTCGGCTTCGCGGTGCTCTTGCTGAAGCTGATGCAAGCGCTGTTGTTGCTGGTGCTGCTGCTGATGCAGGTTTTGCAGCCGCTCAGGTAGTGCGGCCAGCCGTTGTAGATCGGCGCGAATGGGCTCCAGTAATCGCCAGTGGGCCAGCTGTTGGCGGATCTCAGCCTGTGCCTGACGGGCTTGCTCAACCTCTGCCAGCGCTTGCTGAGCCTGCTGTTCCTGTTGCTGGCGTTTGTGCAGTTCTTGGAGCCAGCGCTGTTGTCTTTCCAAGGTTTCGAGCTGCTGGCGCAGGGCTTGGCTGTTGGCTTGCTGTTGCTGGTGCTGGGCTTCGAGCTGCTGGCGTTGCTCCTCATCCAAGGGCGTTAGGCCGTCGAGCTGCCGTTCCAGATGCTCTAAGGCTTCCTTGGCCGCTTTGCTGGTGGCGTGGGATTCTTGCCCCAAACGGCTGTACAGATCGGTGGCGGTGAGCTTTTCTAGCAGGCTGCCGCGCTCGTCATCCTTGGCTTTGAGAAAGGCGCTAAATTCACTCTGGGCCAGCAATACGGCACGGGTGAATTGCGTCATGTTTAGGCCAAGTTTTTGCTCCAGTTGTTCGCTGAAGTCTTTTTTAGCACCGGCCAGCAGCGTGCCGCTGTCGAGGGCATATAGGCTTTGTTGGCTGGCTTGTAGTTTGCCGCTGGCTTTGTCGCGGGCGCGGCGTACTTCCCAGCGGGCGCGGTAGCCGTGGCCATCCACACCGATGAAATCCACCTCGGCATAGCTGCTGGCGCAGCCTCGGCGCAGCAGGGTGCGCCCGTCATTACTGCCTAGTTCTCCACCACCATCGGGCACTTTGCTATGGGATGACGAGCCCTCTAAGCGCGGTGTGCTGCCAAAGAGTGCGAGGCACAGGGCATCCAACAGGGTGCTTTTACCGGCTCCGGTCGGCCCGGTGATAGCGAACAGCCCGGCGCTGGCCAAGGGTTCGGCGCTGAAGTCGATCTGCTGCTCTCCGGCCAAGGCGGCAAGGTTTTTCAGGCGGATGGCGAGGATTTTCAAGTGTCAGATTCTCCGCGCTGTTCGACGCGCTCAAGCAGTAGGGCGAAATCAGCCAAGACTGCCTCGGTGGGGGCTTGGCCAAAGCGTTCCGTCCAAGCGCGGCTAAACAGCGCCTGTGGGGCGATCTGCTCCAGATCGGGCAGTGCTTCTGGGGGGCTGCTCTCCGGGGCTTGGCGGTATTCGCTGCTGATGCGTATCAGCCGATAGCCCTTGCCGTGCAAGGCCTCTTCTAGAGATGAGCGCAGGCTGGGGTTGGGTTCGTCAAGTTGCACGCGCACCTCTAGCCAAGGCTGGGTTTCACGCGGGCCTTCATGGATAGCTAGTGCCTTAATCTGCTGCAGAATGGCGCTCAAACTGGCGGGGCCGAGGCGCTGCATGGCCACCGCACGGGGTACGGGCAGGGCTTCGACCTGCTGGAGCTGCGCGTCCTCTAGGCTCACTAACAACACCTGATGCGGGTAGTTGACCTCCGCAAAGGACAGCGGCAAGGGCGAGCCGCTGTAGCGCAGGCGCTCCTGTCCGGCTACACGCTGCGGCTTATGCAGATGGCCGAGGGCGACATAACTCAGGCTGTCGGGGAACAGGCTGGCGGGCAAGGCTTCAGCGCTGCCAATCACCAGACTGCGCTCAGAATCTTCCGAGATGCTGCCACCGGCCAAATGCGCATGACTGACGGCTAACAGCGCCTGTCCCGGCGCGCGGCGCGCTTCAGCCGCTGCCAGCAGTTGTTGTTGGAGCTGCTGCACAGCGCTCAGATAGTCGCCGCCTGCGCCCATGCCGCTGATTTCCGAGGCGCGCAGAAAGGGCAAGGCCAGACACCAGGCCATCACCTCACCCTGTGCGTTGGGCAGCGGCACCAGCAGCCGATCGGCATCTGGTTGGCCATCTTGCCAATGAAAGCGCCCCACGGCGTGAGTATTCAAACGCTTCATCAGGGGGGCTGGCAGCTCAATGCGTGCGCCGGAATCGTGATTCCCGGCAATCATCAGGATATGCAGGTGCGGTAGCCGCTGGTGGGCGCTGAGGATAAATTCATACAGGCGTTCTTGGGCCTGCAAGGGTGGATTGACGCTATCGAACACATCCCCGGCAATCAGCAGGGCATCGACCTGTTGCTGCTCCAGTTGCTCCAGCAGCCAGTGCAGGAAACAGCCGTGTTCGTAGTCGCGTTCCTGACCGTGCAGGGTCTGGCCTAAATGCCAGTCGGAGGTGTGGAGTAAGCGCATGGGGAGAGAGAAATTCAGCTTGGCCGAAGAAGCCTAGAAGACTGCCGGACTATAATCCGGCAATCCACCTGATTGAGTGTTTTTTTCCATGCGTATCCACATCCTCCAACACGTTCCCTTTGAGGGCTTGGGCAGCATTGAGCCTTGGCTCACTGCACGCCATGCAGAGCTGAGCTACACCCGTTTTTTTGAGCCCTATTGGAGCTTGCCCGCGCTGTATGAGCTGGATCTGCTGATCATCTTGGGCGGCCCCATGAGCGTCAACGATGAGGCCAAACTGCCTTGGTTAGTGCAGGAAAAAGCCTTTGTCGCCGAAGCCATCGACGCGGGCAAAGCAGTGCTGGGCATCTGCTTGGGCGCGCAACTGATCGCCAGTGCCTTGGGTGCGCGGGTTTATCCCGGCCCACAGAAGGAAATCGGCTGGTTCCCGCTGCAAGCCGAACCCCTGAGCGCCGAGGCTGAGGTGTTTCGTTTTCCAACCGCCATCAAGGCCTTCCATTGGCACGGCGAAACCTTCGACTTACCCAAGGGCGCGGTTCATCTGGCCCGTAGCGCCGCCTGTTTGCACCAAGCCTTTCAGGTTGGGGAGCGGGTGCTGGGCTTGCAGTTTCACTTAGAAACCACGCCAGCCAGCGCGCTGTCCATGCTAGAGCACTGCGCGGACGAGCTGGCCGCCGAAGCCGGACAAGCTTATGTGCAAAGCGAAACCGCCCTGCGGGATACCCAAGAGAGCCGCTATCAGGCTATCAACGGGCTGATGGTGCAGGTGTTGGAATATCTGCTGCGCTAAGCTCAATGCAGGGCGAGGTACATCCGATAGCCGATGGTGCCGAGCATGGTAAAGCTGCCCAAGGTGAGCAAGGCAATGCCCCAATTGTGATCGCGAAAGCTAAAGCCGACCCCCATCAACAGAAAGCCCGTGAACAAAAGGCCCAACATAACGTGCAGGATGCTGCTGTCGATTTCCATGTGAACGGTCTGTCCTGTTGAGTGGAATGCCTAGATGCCCTTCAGTCAGCCTAGCGAAGGGCATCAGAAGGGCTTAGCGCTTGCTAAAGGGCGGAGCTGTCAGCAGGGTGGCAGGCGGTGTCTCGCAGCTGATCTGACGGCCCAGCAGTGCCTCAATGGGCGGCAAGGCAAAGGCGTCGTTCTCACCGGCAAAGCTGATGGAAATGCCGCTGGTTCCGGCGCGTCCGGTACGGCCTATGCGGTGTACGTAGTCGTCCGGGTCTTCAGGCAGGGTGTAGTTGATGACGTGGCTGATGTTATCGACGTGAATGCCACGCCCTGCCACATCGGTGGCCACCAACACGCGAATCTTGCCTTCCCGGAAGTTTTCCAACACACGAATGCGTTTGTGCTGGGGCACATCCCCGGACATTTGCGCCGCGCTGATGCCATCGCGGGTCAGGCGTTCTTCAATGCGCCGCACTTCGTCTTTGCGGTTGGCGAACACCATGACCCGTTCCCAGTTGCTTTGGGCGATCAGGTTGTAGAGCAGGCTGTATTTCTCGCCGTCGGATACGGCAAACACATGCTGTTCTACGGTATCGCTGGCCACGTTTTCCGGTTCGATGGCTACGATGGCCGGGTCAGTGGTCCACTGGCTGGCCAGATTCATCACGTCTTCGGTGAAGGTGGCGGAGAACAGCAGGGTTTGGCGTTCGCTCTTGGGCGGCGTCTGGCGGATGATCTGCCGCACTTGGGGAATAAAGCCCATGTCCAGCATGCGGTCGGCCTCGTCCAGCACCATGACTTCCACCATGTCCAGATGCACGTCACCGCGCTGGTTGAAGTCCAGCAAGCGCCCCGGTGTGGCCACCAGAATGTCGCAGAAACGGCTTTCCAGTACCTTGAGTTGCTTGTCGAAATCCATGCCGCCGACAAAGCTCATCACGTTGAGTTTGCAGTACTTGGTCAGGGCTTCGGCATCCTTGGCAATCTGCACCACCAACTCACGGGTCGGGGCGATGATCAGCGCGCGGGGTTCGCCCATGTAGCGCTCTTTAGGCGGCGGCGTTTGCAGCAACTGGGTGATGATGGAGATCAGGAAGGCGGCGGTCTTACCCGTGCCGGTTTGGGCGCGGCCAATGGCATCCTGTCCCTTTAGGGTGTGGCCTAGCACCTGTGCCTGAATGGGCGTGCAATAGCTAAAGCCCTGATCGTGGATGGCGTGCATCAACTCCGGGGACAGTTTGAAGTCATGGAAGCGGGTTTTGCCTTCCAAGGGTGCGGCATCAAAGTCGCTGAGCAGCCAAGCCGGAGGACGCGGTGCGGCGGCGGGCTTGGCAACGGGCGCTTTGCTCACCAGCGGGGCCGGTGTGTGTTCAGGCACGGGATCGGGCGTGGCTGCGTTAGGCGTGGCTGCGCTGGGCGCGGGAGCCTGATGCTGTTGGCGCGGGGGCCGAGGCGGGCGCGGGGGCCGGGGCTTTCGGGGTTTGCGTTCGCTGCGGGCTTCGGGTTCCGGGCGATCTTCTGCGGCGGCGCTGCGTTTGCGCTGTCCGTCCTGAGGGGCGAGGGGGGAGGCGTCCGGGGTGGGTGGCTGTTGATCAGCCAGTGTCTTGCCTAGGAATTTCCTGAGTGCGTCTAGCACGGTTTTCTCATCATCATCAAGTAGAAGATGATGGCAGTGTAAAGCAAGTTGGCCATGGGGCGAAGTGGGCATACCCCGGTAGTGTGACCGGGGCAGCGGCTGGGCATTAGTTGAGCTGTTCTTGCAGCCAATCTGCGATATCGCCGACCTCTTCCGGTAGCACTTCGTGGCGCATGGGGTAGTCCTGCCATTTGGCATCTACGCCGCTGGCAATCAGGGCTTTAAAGGCGGTGCGGCCCATCTCTGGCACTACTACATCATCCTGCCGACCGTGCAGGCAGAGCACCGGAATAGCCTTTTGCTGGGCGCTCAGTTCCAGCTTAGGGCCGAAGGTCGGCGCGTAGGTGGACATCGCCATCACCCCACCCAATGGCCCGTGCCAGCGCAGAAAGGCGGTATGCAGCACCACCGCGCCGCCTTGGGAGAATCCGGCCAGTATCACGCGGCTAGGGTCGATGCCATCCATGCGCTGTTCTTCAATCAGATGAATCACCTGCTGGGCGGATTCTTCCAATTGGTCTTGGTCGATGGCACGGGCCGGGGTCATGGCCAGAATGTCGTACCAACTGGGCATCGGCCAACCACTGTTGATAGTGACCGGGCGGCTAGGGGCTTGGGGCAGCACAAAGCGGGTGCTAGGCAGGCTTTCTTGCAGGGCTTCGGCGACTTCTTGGAAGTCGTAACGGTCAGCACCCAGCCCGTGCAGCCAGATGACACAGGCATCGGCAGGGCGGGAGGGTTCGAGTAGCAGGGGTTCGATCATGGGGGGCTCCAGAGTCAGTGCGGTGGCGTCAGGGATGCGGAGGGTAGTTTCCCTATGATTGCTTGAATAGGGGGGATAGTGCTACGGAAGGGACGGGCGTCTTAGCCTCAAGGCCTGTCATCAGCTAGAATGCCCGGTTTCTGCTCCCCTCCGAGGCTGTTCCGACCATGCTGATCCTGCGCGGCGCTCCCGCTCTTTCTGCCTTCCGTCACGGCAAGTTGTTGGCTCAACTGACCCAGAAGGTTCCGGCTGTTCAAGGGCTGTATGCCGAATTTGCCCACTTTGCTGAACTGGCAGGCGATCTTAACGCCAGCGAACAGCAGGTGTTGGCGCGCCTACTCCAATACGGGCCCAGTGTGCCGGTACAGGAGCCCGTAGGACGGCTGTTTCTGGTAGTGCCGCGCGCGGGCACCATCTCGCCTTGGTCGAGTAAAGCCAGCGACATCGCCCGTAATTGCGGTCTGGACAGCATCCGCCGCCTAGAGCGCGGCCTTGCCTACTATGTGCAGGGCGAGTTTTCGGCGGATCAAGTAGCACAGATCGCCGCCTGCCTGCATGACCGCATGACCCAATGGGTGCTGGAAGATTTTGCCGCCGTAGAAAGCCTGTTCAGCCATGCCCAGCCCAAGCCGCTGACCGCTGTGGACGTGCTAGGTGGTGGCCGCGAAGCCTTGGCCTCAGCCAATCGCAACTTGGGCTTGGCGCTGGCCGAGGACGAAATCGACTATCTGGTGGACAGCTTCAGCGCGCTGGGCCGTAATCCCCACGACATCGAACTGATGATGTTCGCGCAGGCTAACTCCGAGCACTGCCGACACAAAATCTTCAACGCCAGCTGGGATATTGACGGCGAAAGCCAAAGCAAATCCCTGTTCGGCATGATCAAAAATACCTACGAAATGCACCACGAAGGCGTGCTGTCCGCTTACAAGGACAACGCCGCCGTCATGGAAGGCTTTACCGCCGGGCGTTTCTATCCCGACCCGACCAGCGGTGAATACGGCGCGACCCAAGAGCCGGTACACATCCTGATGAAGGTGGAAACCCACAACCACCCGACCGCCATTGCGCCCTTTCCCGGTGCTTCTACCGGCTCCGGTGGCGAAATCCGCGATGAAGGCGCGACCGGACGCGGCGCTAAGCCCAAGGCCGGTTTGACTGGCTTTAGCGTGTCCAACCTGAATATCCCCGGTTTTGAACAGCCCTGGGAGCAGCCTTACGGCAAGCCGGAGCGCATCGTCAGCGCGCTGGACATCATGCTCGACGGCCCGCTGGGTGGCGCGGCCTTCAACAACGAATTTGGCCGTCCGGCGCTGACCGGCTATTTCCGTACCTTTGAGCAAGCCGTGGGCAGTCCGCGTGGCCTAGAGGTGCGTGGTTACCACAAGCCCATCATGCTGGCTGGTGGCCTAGGTAACATCCGCGCTGAGCATGTGCAAAAAGCCGAAATTTCCGTGGGCGCTAAGCTCATCGTCCTCGGTGGCCCGGCTATGTTGATTGGTTTGGGTGGCGGTGCGGCCTCTTCCATGGCTACCGGCAGCAGCTCGGCGGATTTGGACTTTGCCTCAGTGCAGCGCGACAACCCGGAGATGGAGCGCCGCTGCCAAGAGGTCATCGACCGCTGCTGGCAGCTCGGTGAGGCCAACCCCATCAAGTTTATCCATGACGTGGGCGCGGGCGGTCTGTCCAATGCCTTCCCGGAGCTGATCAACGACGGTGGACGCGGCGGACGTTTCGAGCTGCGTAACGTACCCAACGACGAACCGGGCATGAGCCCCTTGGAAATCTGGTGCAACGAGTCCCAAGAGCGCTACGTGCTCTCGGTGGATGCGGCGGATTTTGAGCAGTTCAAAGCTATTTGCGAACGCGAGCGCTGCCCCTTTGCCGTAGTGGGTGAGGCGACTGCCGAACCGCAACTCAGCGTGGCAGACAGTCACTTTGGCAACACGCCGGTGGATATGCCGCTGGAAGTGCTGCTGGGCAAAGCGCCGCGTATGCACCGCTCCGCACAGCGCGAAGCTGAGCAGGGCGACGATTTTGGCGTAGCCGGGTTGGATTTGAACGAGGCCATTAGCCGCGTACTGCATCATCCTGCGGTGGCCAGCAAAAGCTTCTTGATCACTATTGGCGACCGTTCCATCACAGGCTTGGTGGCCCGCGACCAAATGGTTGGCCCTTGGCAGGTTCCGGTAGCCGATTGTGCCGTCACCGCCACCAGCTTTGATGTCCACACCGGCGAAGCCATGGCATTGGGTGAGCGCACGCCTTTGGCGCTGCTGAATGCCCCGGCTTCCGGTCGTATGGCCATTGGCGAAACCATCACCAACTTGGCCGCAGCGCGTATTGAGCGTCTGGAACACATTCGCCTCTCGGCTAACTGGATGGCCGCCGCAGGTCATCCCGGTGAAGACGCGCGCCTGTACGAAACGGTGAAAGCCGTGGGTATGGAGTTGTGTCCGGCGCTGGGCATCACTATTCCAGTGGGTAAGGACTCCATGTCCATGAAAACCCGCTGGCAGGAAGAGGGCCAAGACAAGAGCGTGACCTCGCCGCTGTCACTGATCGTCTCTGGCTTTGCCCCAGTGCAAGACATCCGTGCCACCCTGACTCCGCAACTGCGCTTGGACAAGGGCGACACTCGTTTGCTGCTGATTGATCTGGGCCGTGGGCAAAACCGCTTGGGCGGCTCTATTTTGGCGCAAGTCTACGGCCAGATCGGTCGTGAGGTGCCAGATGTAGATGATCCGGTGGATCTACGCACCTTCTTCATCACCATCCAATCCCTGAATGCCGCCGGTAAACTGCTGGCCTACCATGACCGTTCCGACGGCGGTTTGCTGGCTACGGTGCTAGAAATGGCCTTTGCCGGACATTGCGACCTGCAACTGGATCTCGGCAGCCTTGCCAGCCAGCGCGATGCCGCCTTGGCCGCGCTGTTCAGTGAAGAACTGGGCGCAGTGATCCAAGTGCGCCACAGCGATCTGGCCGCCATTGAGGAGCAATTCGAAGCGGTAGGCCTGAGCGACTGCCTAGCCGTGCTGGGACAACCGCTGGCCGGTAATGACATCCGCCTGACGCTGGGCACTGAAGTGCTGTTCAGCGGCCAGCGTAGCGCCCTGCATGCCGAATGGAGCGCCACCAGCCACCAGATCCAACGCCTGCGCGACAACGCCGACTGTGCCGACCAAGAGTTTGCCCTGATTCAAGCGTTGGATAACCCCGGCCTGCATACCCAGCTCAGCTTCAACCCGAACGACGATGTGGCCGCGCCCTACATCAACACCGGCGTGCGTCCGCGCATGGCGATTTTGCGTGAGCAGGGCGTCAACGGGCAGGTAGAAATGGCCGCTGCTTTCGACCGCGCTGGCTTTGCCGCTGTAGACGTGCACATGAGCGATATTCTGGCCGGACGGATTGATCTGGCCGAATTCAAAGGTCTAGTGGCCTGCGGCGGTTTCTCCTATGGCGACGTATTGGGCGCGGGCGAAGGCTGGGCGAAATCCATCCTGTTCAACAGCCGCGCCCGCGAGGCCTTTAGCGCCTTCTTTGCCCGCCAAGACAGCTTTGCCTTGGGCGTGTGCAACGGCTGCCAGATGCTGTCTAACCTGCATGAATTGATCCCCGGCAGTGAACTCTGGCCGCATTTCGTGCGTAATAAATCTGAACAGTTTGAGGCGCGCGTCGCCATGGTACAGGTGCAGGAGTCGCCCTCGATTTTCCTGCAAGGCATGGCCGGTTCGCGGATGCCGATTGCCATTGCCCATGGTGAAGGGCATGCCGAGTTTTCCAGTGAGGCAGCACTGTTGGAGGCAGATCTATCCGGGCTGGTAGCCCTGCGCTATGTGGATAACCAGGGCAAAGTCACCGAACGTTACCCGGCGAACCCCAACTCTTCGCCACGCGGCATTACCGGGCTGACCACCCCTGATGGACGAGTCACCCTGATGATGCCGCACCCGGAGCGGGTATTCCGGGCCGTGCAGAACTCATGGCGGCCGGATGAGTGGCAGGAAGACGGTGCTTGGATGCGTATGTTCCGCAATGCGCGGGTGTGGGTGAGCTGACGACAGGCTCGTCGCCGTTGGGCACGTCCTCGCGGCGACGGTTTAGCAATGCTCTGCCAGAAACTAGGGCAGGAGATTCTATGTACAAGCTGTGTTTTTATGTGCCAGAAAGCCATCTAGAGCCGGTCAAGCGAGCCGTATTTGCCGCGGGTGCCGGACGTATAGGGGCTTATGATCATTGCTGCTGGCAAGTACTAGGTCAGGGCCAATTTCGGCCCCTTGCCGGTAGCCATCCCTACTTAGGTCAGCAAGGCCAGTTGGAGGTTTTACCGGAATGGAAAGTCGAGCTGGTGATTGAAGATGAAACCATCCACGAGGCCATCGCTGCTCTAAAAGCCTCGCATCCCTACGAAACCCCTGCCTTTGACGTCTGGCATCTGGCTCATTTAGCCAACTGAATCAGCATGGGCGTGTCATGGATTGGCCCGCCCCCTCAGAGCACATAAAACATAATGGCCACAAAGTGCAGCAGGCTTCCTGCGATCACAAACAGATGCCAAATGCCATGCCAGTGACGAAAGCGATCGTCAAAGGCAAAAAAGACAATACCGACGGTATACATCACCCCCCCGGCAGCCAACCAAGCAAAGCCTGCACCGCCTAAGGCCGCCAGCAGTGGCTTAACCGCCACCAGAATGATCCAGCCCATCACCGCATAGATCACCACCGACAGCACCCGAGCCTCAGAGCGCGGTTTAAGCTCTTGCAGCATACCGATCACGGCCATGCACCACACTGTGCCAAACAGCGACCAGCCCCAAGGCCCGCGCAAGGTGACCAAACAGAAGGGCGTGTAGCTTCCGGCAATCAGCAGGTAGATCGACAGATGATCGAGCTTACGCATGATCACCTTCGCCCGCCCGCGCACGCTGTGATAGATGGTCGACACGCTGTACAGCAAAGCCAGCGTGACCCCATATACCGCTGCACTGACAATTTTACTGGGCGAGCCCTCTATACTGGCTAATACCACCAGCCAGATGCCCCCGGTAAAAGCCAAAATAGCCCCGATAAGATGAGTCCAGGCATTAAATCGTTCACCGTGATACATCGTCGTCCGCCCCCAAAGCCTGTTCGCTGGCGTCAGCTAAAGATCGCAGGTTCGGCCTAGCCGATGCAAGCCTTAAGGCCTGCCCTAGCCGCTGGCGAATCCGTTGCTGAGTGTTGCATTGGAGCGCAGGGTTGATGGCGGGCTGTTGACGAATTGATGAGGCTATTGTGGCCGCTGGATGCTCCCCACTAGGAGAAGGCATCCAGAACGCAAAGAGAGGGCGGCAGTGGCAAAGGGCGGCTATGGAGAGGGAAATCCTCAAAGTCGCTCTGGAACAGGGATAGGCGCAGCCTCAATGGAGTCAATCTCGCGTTGCAACTGCTCAAGCAGCGAACCGGGTTCCGGCGCATCGTCGGTGGGTTTGGCTTCGGCGTCGGGGTCGACAATAGTCGTATCCTGCCCCGTGCCGAGCAAGCGCTGGTCGCGACTGACGCCGGGCATAAAGTCACCGGCCAAGCCCATCAGTTGGCTCTCTTTGTTGAATACCAAACTGATGCGCTCTTGCTGACGACGGCTACCCGCTGCCTGATAGCTGTACAGATAATCCCAGCGATTAGGGTGGAAAGTATCGGTAATCAGCGGGCTGCCCATGATAAAGCGCACCTGCCGGGGGGTCATACCGGGGCGCAACTGATCGACCATATCCTGAGTCACAACATTGCCTTGTTGGATGTCCATCTTATAGACGCGCGGGATGGGAATAGCGCATCCCACCAGCACGTGAATGAGAATGAGACTAGCCAGCAGAAGCTTGGAATTTTGCATCGGCGAATGACTTCCACTATCTTGGCAAAGCAGACTAGCTGCGAATCATACCGCATCATAGAAGCTGCGAAACAGCAGCAGCGAGAAACCCACCATGGTTGAAAATCAAGAACTACGCAAAGCCGGCCTTAAAGTGACCTTGCCCCGGATCAAAATCCTGCAAATGCTGGATTCTGCTGGGCATCGCCATATGAGCGCTGAAGATGTTTACAAGGCGCTGATGGATGCCGGTGAGGACGTTGGTCTAGCCACCGTTTACCGCGTGTTGACCCAGTTCGAGGCTGCCGGACTGGTGGTCAGACACAACTTTGACAATGGCCATGCGGTGTTTGAGCTGGCCGACAATGGCCACCACGATCACATGGTTTGTGTGGACAGTGGTGAGGTGATCGAGTTCCACGAGCCGGGCATCGAGCAGCTCCAGCGCGAAATCGTGCAAAAGCATGGCTTTGAGCTGATTGGGCACAACTTGGTGCTGTACGTACGCAGATCCTCCTAAGGGTTGGCAGGGGCTGGCCTATGGTCAGCCCTGTGCGGCCTCTAGCATGGCCTGTGCGTGGGCTAGAGACTCCTCCGTTAAACGGGTGCCACCGAGCATCCGGGCTACTTCTTTGACCCGTTGTTGTGTCTCTAAGTGGCGAATACAGGTGCGGGTTTCATGGGCATCGCTGGCTTTGTGCACGTACAGATGCTGATGACCCTGTGCGGCTACCTGTGGCAAATGAGTCACAGTCAACACCTGACCGCGCTCGCCTAAGCGCCTGAGCAATTGGCCGACCACCTCGGCGGTCGGCCCACCAATCCCCACATCCACCTCATCAAAAATCAGCGTCGGAATGCTTGAGGTTTGGGCGGTGATGACCTGAATAGCCAAACTGATCCGCGACAATTCGCCGCCCGAGGCTACCTTGGCCAAAGGCCGTAAGGGTTGTCCCGGATTGGCACTGACCAAAAAGCTGACCTGTTCCTGTCCCTGCGGGTGCGGCTGATCGCCCTCTAGTGGCATGAGCTGCACGTCAAGCCGCCCGTTGGGCATCCCAAGCCGATGAATTTCCCGCTCCACTGCGCTGGCTAAGCCTTGGGCAGCCTGTTGGCGCTGCTGGCTGAGTGCGCTGGCGTGCTGCCGGTAACGGGTGGCTAAGGCCTCGCGCTGTTGTTCAAGATCGGCCATACGCTCGCCCTGGCCGCTGGCGCTGTCCAGCTCGGCGGCCAGCCGTTGTTGCAGCGCGGGTAGCTCCGTCGGCGGCACCCGATGCTTACGCGCCAGACTGTAGAGGGCATTCAGGCGGCTTTCCAAGCGTTGCTGGTGTTCAGGGTCAAGGTTGAAGTGATCAATGAAGCGCTGTAACTCGCTGGCCGCTTCGTCCACCTGTATTTGCGCGCTGCTTAGCAAGTTGAAGGCTTCTTCAAGCATTTTCGGTCGATTGGAGAGGCTGCTGAGTTTGTGCAGGCTGCTCATCAAGGCGCTGCGCACGTTGCCCGCTTCGTTATCCACGCACAGATCTAGCACCTGACGGCAGGCACCGAGCAGTTGTCCCGCATCGGCCAACTGGCGATGCTCTTGCTCCAGTTGCTCCACTTCACCCTCGATAAGGGCCAGTTGCTCCAGCTCTTCATGCTGATAGTGCAGCAGTTGTTGGCGGGCTTGTTGCGCCTCAACACTGCGCTGGAGCTGTTCCAATTGCCGCCCAAGCTGCTGCCACTGCTGGGCGCTGTGGCGTACCTGTTCGGCTAGGGCTTGTGCGCCACAGTATTCGTCCAGCAAGCGCCGGTGAGTATCGGTTTTGAGTAGGGATTGGTGCTCATGCTGGCTGTGAATATCAATCAGCAAACTGCCAAGGCTTTTCAGGTCGGTTTGCGGGCAGGGAATGCCGTTGATATAGGCCCGTGAGCGCCCTTCAGCGGTAATGACGCGGCGGAGGATACACAGTGCCTCGCGCTGTAAGTCGTGCTCAGCCAGCCATTGCACGGCTTCTGGGAGCTGGCCGAGTTCGAAGCTGGCCAGTATCTCCGCCCGCTCGCTGCCGGGGCGCACGGCGCTGCTGTCGGCCCGGTCGCCCAGTGCCAGCCCAAGGGCATCCACCATGATGGATTTACCCGCGCCGGTTTCCCCGGTGATGACGCTCATGCCGCGTTGCAGCTCAAGGTCTAGGTGTTCAATGGTGGCGTAGTGGTGAATGGCGAGATGAACCAGCATGGCGCATATCCCTAACGAATGCTCTGTATGGAGGCCGTGTGAGTATGCCGGGCCTTAGGGTCGATCGACCAGACGGCGCGCAGGGCTTTTCAGTCGGTCATGGGATTTTCGGTGCGGCTAGGCTCTCATCACAACGCATTTGAGGGTGTTGCCCTTGAAGCCTGTATTTGCATCCCCATATTGGGCGGCAAGCAATAGGTTGTTATTCGCACAAAACTTGACAGGAGGAAGCCATGGCTGACGAGCAGACTCAGGATCAACAGAATCTTGACGCCAATGAGGGCAAGCAAGCTGATGCAGGTGAGGATCTGGCTAGCCGGATTCAAAGCCTTGAAGAACAGCTTGCAGGAGCACAAGACCAGAGCCTGCGTATGGCTGCTGAGCTGCAAAACGTGCGCCGTCGCGCCGAGCAGGACGTAGAGAAAGCCCACAAGTTTGCACTGGAGCGTTTCTCCGGCGACTTGCTGGCCGTGGTGGATAGCCTAGAGCGCGGCATTGAACTCTCTAACCCAGATGATGCCGCCGTCAAACCGATCCGCGAAGGCATGGATCTGACCCTCAAGCTGCTGCTGGATACCTTGGCTCGTTACCAACTGGTAGCGGTTGATCCCTTGGGCGAACCCTTCAACCCTGAGCATCATCAAGCGATGGCCATGGAAGAAAGCGCCCATGCTGAGCCCAATAGCGTGCTGAAAGTCTTCCAGAAGGGCTACCTGCTGCACGGTCGCCTGTTGCGTCCGGCTATGGTCGTGGTCAGCAAAGCCCCTCAAGCGGCGGCTTCGATCAACGAGAAGGCTTGAAATCCAGCAGCCGACCCCCATTTGGGAGTCAGAGCCGTTCATGTTACCGACGTCCACTGAGAGACGCGGAATTAACCTAATTTTGGAGAGATAAATGGGCAGAATCATTGGTATCGACCTGGGCACCACCAACTCCTGCGTAGCCATTCTGGAGAACGGCAGCGTCAAGGTCATTGAGAACGCTGAAGGTGCGCGTACCACGCCGTCCATCATCGCCTACACCAACGACGGTGAAACGCTGGTCGGCCAATCCGCCAAGCGCCAAGCGGTGACTAACCCGCAAAATACCCTGTACGCGGTGAAGCGCCTGATCGGTCGCCGCTTCAACGAAGACGTCGTACAAAAAGACATCAAGCTGGTGCCTTACACCATTGCCAAAGCTGATAACGGCGATGCTTGGGTGGAAGTCAAAGGCCAGAAAATGGCCCCGCCGCAAATTTCCGCCGAAGTGCTGAAAAAGATGAAGAAGACCGCCGAAGATTATCTCGGCGAGCCTGTGACCGAAGCGGTGATTACCGTTCCGGCCTACTTCAACGACAGCCAGCGCCAAGCCACCAAAGACGCCGGTCGTATCGCTGGTCTGGAAGTTAAGCGCATCATCAACGAGCCGACTGCCGCTGCGCTGGCTTACGGCATGGACAAGTCGCGCGGCGACCACACCATCATCGTCTATGACTTGGGCGGTGGTACCTTCGACGTCTCGGTCATCGAAATTGCTGAAGTGGATGGCGAGCATCAGTTTGAAGTGCTGGCCACCAACGGTGACACCTTCCTCGGTGGTGAAGACTTCGACATCCGCCTGATCGACTATCTGGCGGACGAATTCAAGAAAGAAAGCGGCATGAACCTTAAGGGTGACCCGCTGGCCATGCAGCGCCTGAAAGAAGCCGCTGAAAAAGCCAAAATTGAGCTGTCTTCCAGCCAGCAAACCGACGTCAACCTGCCGTACATCACCGCCGATGCCACAGGCCCGAAACACCTGAACGTCAAGATTTCCCGCGCTAAGCTGGAATCCTTGGTGGAAGAGCTGGTCGAGCGCACCATCGAGCCCTGCCGTATGGCCCTGAAAGACGCCGGTATTGATCCTTCGAAGATCGACGACGTGATTCTGGTCGGCGGTCAAACCCGTATGCCGCTGGTACAGCAGAAGGTTGCAGAGTTCTTCGGCAAAGAAGCGCGCAAAGACGTTAACCCTGACGAAGCGGTAGCCATCGGTGCGGCCATTCAGGGCGCGGTACTGTCCGGCGACGTAAAAGACGTACTGCTGCTCGACGTTTCCCCGCTGACGCTGGGTATCGAAACCCTGGGCGGCGTGATGACCGCGCTGATCGAGAAGAACACCACCATCCCGACTAAAAAGTCGCAGGTGTTCTCCACCGCTGATGACAACCAGAACGCCGTGACCATCCACGTGCTGCAAGGCGAGCGTAAGCAAGCCACGCAGAACAAGTCGCTGGGCCGTTTCGATCTGGCCGACATTCCGCCCGCTCCGCGTGGCATGCCGCAAATCGAAGTCACCTTCGACATCGACGCCAACGGCATTCTGAACGTGTCGGCTAAAGACAAGGCTACGGGCAAGCAGCAGTCCATCGTCATCAAGGCTAACTCTGGTCTGTCGGAAGACGAAATCCAGCAAATGGTGCGTGATGCCGAGGCCAATGCCGAGGAAGACCGCAAGTTTGAAGAGCTGGCCAGCGCGCGTAACCAAGGCGATCAACTGGTACACGGCTCCCGCAAAATGCTGGTTGAGGCGGCTGATAAAGTCACCGCTGACGAGAAAGTTGCCATCGAAAAAGCCATTGGCGAACTGGAACTGGCCATCAAAGGCGACGACAAAGCCCAGATCGATGCCAAGGTTGAAGCGCTGTCCCAAGCCACTGCACCGCTGGCGCAAAAAATGTACGCCGAGCAACCCCAAGGCGCTGCTGAAGGCTGCGGCACAGGTGGTTGCAACGATGGCAAGTGCAACGACAAAGACGACGTGGTGGACGCTGAGTTCGAAGAAGTCAAAGACACCAAGAAAGACCACAAGTAAGCACTCATCTGCTTATCTGCCAGTCGGCTGAGCAGAGCTGAGCCGACTGGATTGACCGCTGCGCGGGGGCTTGCTCCCGCGTTGGCGCGTCTGGGGTCTTCACAGATTCGTGGGCATGAATTTGAGGCTGGTTTGGATCGAGTGTCGCGCGCTGCTATAGAGGAGCGCGCCGCTCGCGTACACTCCCCGGCACGCACGAAATGAGGATTCGGAAGACTTATGGCCAAACGTGATTATTACGAAGTGCTGGGTGTGGAGCGCAGTGCCGACGATGCAGAGCTGAAAAAAGCCTACCGTCGCCTCGCCATGAAACATCACCCAGACCGTAATCCAGACGACAAAGACGCCGAAGATAAATTCAAAGAGGCCAATGAGGCCTATGAAATACTCTCCGACGCACAAAAGCGCGCTGCCTATAACCAATACGGCCACGCCGGTGTCGATGCCAGTATGGGCGGCGGTGCGGGCAGGGCAGGGGCAGGCGGCGCGAACTTCTCGGATATTTTCGGTGATGTGTTCAGCGACCTGTTCAACAATGGGCGCGGCGGACGCGGTGGCGCACAACGCGGCAGCGATCTGCGCTACACCCTAGAGCTGGATCTGGAAGAAGCGGTACGCGGCACCACCGTTAACATCCGCGTGCCGACCCTCGTCGAGTGCGAAGTCTGCGATGGCTCCGGCGCTAAAAAAGGCACCAGCGCCATCACCTGTCCGACCTGTAATGGTATCGGTCAGGTACGGATGCAGCAGGGCTTCTTCTCAGTGCAGCAAACCTGCCCACGTTGTCATGGTAGCGGCAAAATCATCCCTGATCCTTGCCCTAGCTGCCGTGGACAAGGCCGCACTGAGCAACAGAAAACCTTGGCGGTGAAAGTTCCCGCAGGCGTTGATACAGGCGATCGCATTCGTCTGTCTGGCGAAGGCGAGGCGGGCACCCACGGCGGGCCAGCCGGTGATCTCTATGTGGTGGTCAGTGTCCGTGAGCACGCCATCTTCCAGCGCGACGGTCGCAACCTCTACTGTGACGTGCCCATCAGCTTCACCGATGCAGCCTTGGGCGGTGAACTGGAGGTACCCACACTGGATGGCCGAGTTAAACTGAAAATCCCCGATGGCACGCAAAGCGGCAAGCTGTTCCGCCTGCGCGGCAAGGGCGTGACCTCAGTACGCGGTGGCGCTCCGGGTGACCTTATGTGCCGGGTCATGGTGGAAACCCCAGTCAACCTCAGCGCTGAGCAGCGCAAGCTGCTGGAAGAGTTCCGCGCTACCTTGCAAAAGGACAGCTCGCACTCCCCCAAAGCCAGCGGTTGGTTCGAGGGCGTAAAGCGTTTTTTCGAAGATTTGTAAGTCGCTAGCGGCCCGCCATTGACCTGCCTATAAGGTCAGCGGGCGGCCAGAGGCTTACTGATGCCTGGAGCTGTTGTTATGCAACGTATTGCCGTGATAGGTGCCGCAGGGCGCATGGGACGCGTGCTGATTGAAGCGACCGCCCAAGGTGAGGGCACATGCTTAGGTGCTGCCATTGATCGCCCGGAAAGCAGCCTGATTGGCAGCGATGCCGGAGAGCTGGCTGCACTGGGTCGTTTGAATGTGCCAGTGACCGGAGACCTTGAGGCTGCGCTGGCTGGAGTGGATGCAGTCATTGACTTCACTCACCCCAGCAGCACCCTGAAAAACTTGGCGCTGTGCCGCGCTGCTGGCATACCCATGGTCATTGGCACCACAGGTTTCAGCCCGGAAGAAAAGCAATATCTGGCCGAAGTGGCTCAGGATATCCCCATCGTGTTTGCCGCTAACTTCAGCGTTGGCGTCAATCTGTGCCTGAAGCTGCTGGACACGGCTGCTCGCGTGTTGGGCGATGATGTGGATATCGAAATCATCGAAGCCCATCACCGGCACAAGGTGGATGCGCCTTCGGGCACCGCACTGCGAATGGGCGAAGTGGTAGCCAATGCACTGGGCCGCGATCTGCAAAAAGTCGCCGTCTATGGCCGTGAAGGCCAAACCGGCGCGCGGGCGCGGGAGACCATTGGATTTGCCACGGTACGCGCAGGCGATGTCGTGGGCGATCACACCGTGCTGTTCGCTGCTGAAGGCGAGCGGGTCGAAATCACCCACAAGGCCTCCAGCCGTATGACCTTTGCCAAGGGCGCTGTGCGGGCTGCGCTGTGGCTACAGGCGCGTCCGGCTGGACTGTACGACATGCAGGATGTGTTGGGGCTGCGTTGATCGGTCTATGTGGTGGCTTTACCGATACTCAGCTAGACCCTTTAGGGCTTTCCCTGTAGTATCTCCGCTTTAGTGTGTCCACTAAAAGTTACGCAGACATGGCTCCAATAAAAAAAGCGGGATGACCTTCATACGTCATCCCGTTTTTTTACATCCTGCGTTTGCTCCAGCCTTTGATCTACGGGAGGTCTCTTGACTAAGCCAGCCATTCTCGCTCTTGCTGATGGCAGTATTTTTCGCGGTGAATCCATTGGTGCTGATGGTCATGCCATTGGCGAAGTGGTATTCAATACCGCTATGACCGGCTATCAGGAAATTCTCACCGATCCTTCTTATAGCCAGCAGATCGTGACCCTGACCTATCCGCATATCGGCAACACCGGCACCACCCCGGAGGATGCTGAATCGGCGCAGGTATGGGCCGCCGGACTGATCATTCGTGATCTGCCGTTATTGGCCAGCAGTTGGCGCAATCGCCAATCCCTGCCGGACTATCTGCAAGCCAATGGCACGGTAGCCATTGCCGGGATCGACACCCGCCGCCTGACGCGCATCCTGCGTGAAAAGGGCTCGCAAAATGGCTGTATTCTGGCCGGTGACACTATTACCGACGAGCAAGCCCTTGAGTTGGCGCGCAGCTTTCCGGGCCTTAAAGGCATGGATCTGGCCAAAGAAGTCACTACGGCCAAGGCCTATGAGTGGCGCTCCAGCGTTTGGAACCTAGATACCGACAGCCACCCAGAAATCCCTGCCGCTCAGCTGCCCTTCCATGTCGTAGCCTATGATTACGGCGTAAAGTGGAACATCCTGCGCATGTTGGTGGCACGCGGTTGCCGTCTGACGGTAGTCCCTGCACAAACCCCGGCCAGCGAGGTTTTGGCCTTGAAACCGGACGGCGTGTTCCTCTCCAACGGCCCCGGCGACCCTGAGCCTTGCGATTACGCCATCAGCGCGATTCGCGACATCCTCAACACTGATACGCCCGTCTTCGGCATCTGCTTAGGCCACCAACTGCTGGCGCTGGCCTCAGGCGCGAAAACCCTGAAAATGGGCCACGGCCACCACGGAGCCAACCACCCGGTACAGGATCTGGACAGCGGCGTGGTGATGATCACCAGTCAGAACCACGGTTTTGCAGTGGATGAAGCCTCTCTGCCGAGCACGCTGCGGGCTACCCACAAATCGCTGTTTGACGGCACCCTGCAAGGCATCGAGCGTACCGACAAGGTCGCCTTTAGCTTTCAAGGCCACCCGGAAGCCAGTCCCGGCCCGCACGATGTGGCTCCGCTGTTCGACCGTTTTGTCGACGCCATGGCCAAACGCCGCTAAGCCCACTGCCGAGCACAGATTTCGAGAGACCCATGCCAAAACGTACAGACATTAAAAGTATCCTGATTCTTGGCGCTGGCCCCATTGTCATCGGTCAGGCGTGCGAGTTCGACTATTCCGGTGCCCAGGCCTGTAAGGCGCTGCGCGAAGAAGGCTTCCGCGTCATTCTGGTCAACTCCAACCCCGCGACCATCATGACTGACCCGAGCATGGCCGATGCCACCTACATCGAGCCCATCAAGTGGCAGACCGTGGCGCGGATCATCGAGAAAGAGCGCCCTGACGCACTGCTGCCTACCATGGGCGGCCAGACAGCACTGAACTGCGCGCTGGAGCTGGAGCGGCATGGTGTGCTGGCCCAGTTTGGCGTTGAGATGATCGGTGCCAATGCCGACACCATCGACAAGGCTGAAGACCGCTCGCGCTTTGACAAGGCCATGCGTGACATCGGTCTAGCCTGCCCGCGTTCAGGCATTGCCCACACCATGGAAGAAGCCTATGGCGTGTTGGATAAAGTCGGCTACCCCTGCATTATCCGCCCCAGCTTCACCATGGGCGGCACCGGCGGCGGCATTGCCTACAACCGCGAAGAGTTCGAAGAAATCTGCGCGCGTGGCTTGGATCTGTCGCCCACTAGCGAGCTGCTGATTGATGAGTCGCTGATCGGTTGGAAAGAGTACGAGATGGAGGTAGTCCGCGATAAGAAGGACAACTGCATCATCGTCTGCTCCATCGAAAACTTCGACCCCATGGGCGTACACACCGGCGACTCCATCACCGTAGCCCCGGCGCAAACCCTGACCGACAAAGAATACCAAATCATGCGTAACGCCTCCTTGGCGGTACTGCGTGAGATTGGCGTGGAAACCGGCGGCTCCAACGTACAGTTCGGTATCGACCCTAAAGATGGCCGCATGGTGGTCATCGAGATGAACCCACGGGTATCGCGCTCCTCGGCATTGGCCTCCAAGGCGACGGGCTTCCCCATTGCTAAGATTGCCGCCAAGCTGGCCGTGGGTTACACCCTAGACGAGCTGTCCAACGACATCACCGGCGGTCGCACTCCGGCGTCTTTTGAGCCGTCCATCGACTACGTCGTCACCAAGATTCCGCGTTTTGCCTTCGAGAAATTCCCCAAGGCTGATGCGCGCCTGACCACCCAGATGAAATCTGTGGGTGAAGTCATGGCTATTGGTCGTACCTTCCAAGAGTCGGTGCAAAAAGCCCTGCGCGGTCTGGAAGTGGGCGTCAGCGGCTTTGATCCCAAGCTGAATCGTAACGACGTTGAAGCGGAAAGCCGCCTGCGCCGTGAACTGACCGTGCCCGGCGCTGAGCGCATTTGGTACGTTGCGGATGCCTTCCGTATGGGCAAAAGCATTGATGAAGTCTTCGAGCTAACCAAAATCGACCCTTGGTTCTTGGTGCAGATTGAAGATCTGATCAAAGACGAAGAGATCGTCAAAACCCTCGGCCTGTCGAGTATTGATGACAGCCTGATGCGTCGCCTGAAGCGCAAAGGCTTCTCTGATGCACGTCTGGCTACTTTGCTGGGCGTCACTGAGAAAAACCTGCGCAGTCATCGCTATAAACTCAAAGTGCTGCCGGTCTACAAGCGCGTGGACACCTGCGCCGCTGAGTTTGCCAGCGACACCGCCTACATGTACTCCACTTATGAGGAAGAATGCGAGGCTAACCCCTCCGGTCGTGACAAGATCATGATCCTCGGCGGTGGCCCGAACCGTATTGGCCAAGGCATCGAGTTCGACTACTGCTGCGTGCATGCGGCGCTAGCCATGCGTGAAGACGGTTACGAGACCATCATGGTCAACTGCAACCCGGAAACCGTCTCCACCGACTACGACACCTCCGACCGTCTGTACTTTGAGCCGGTGACACTGGAAGACGTGCTGGAAATCGTCCGCGTTGAGCAGCCCAAGGGCGTCATCGTGCAGTTTGGTGGCCAAACGCCGCTGAAGATCTGCCGCGCGCTGGAAGAGGCCGGTGTGCCCATCATCGGTACCAGCCCTGATGCCATCGACCGTGCCGAAGACCGCGAGCGCTTCCAACAAATGGTACAGCGCCTCGGCCTGCGTCAGCCGGACAACGCCACCGCGCGCAGCGAAGACGAAGCCATTGCCGCGTCTAAAACCATCGGCTACCCGCTGGTGGTACGTCCTTCCTATGTGTTGGGCGGACGGGCCATGGAGATCGTTTACGACGAGGAAGAACTGCGTCGTTACATGCGCGAAGCGGTACAGGTCTCCAACGACAGTCCGGTGCTGCTCGACCACTTCCTCAATTGCGCTATCGAAGTGGATATCGACGCGGTCAGCGATGGCAACGAAGTGGTGATCGGTGCCATCATGCAGCACATCGAACAAGCGGGCGTACACTCCGGTGACTCGGCCTGTTCGCTGCCGCCGTATTCGCTGCCTGAGCCGATTCAGAATGAAATCCGCGAGCAGGTCAAAAAGATGGCGCTGGAGTTGGGCGTAGTTGGCCTGATGAACGTGCAAATGGCCGTGCAGGGCGAGGACATTTACGTCATCGAAGTCAACCCACGCGCCTCGCGTACCGTACCTTTTGTCTCTAAATGTGTCGGTACTTCCTTGGCGAAAGTGGCCGCGCGGGTGATGGCAGGCAAAACCCTGCAAGAAGCCGGTTACACCCAAGAGGTGATTCCAAGCTACTTCAGCGTGAAAGAAGCGGTGTTCCCCTTCGCCAAATTCCCCGGCGTTGACCCCATCCTCGGCCCAGAAATGAAGTCCACGGGCGAAGTCATGGGCGTCGGCGATAGCTTTGCCGAAGCCTACGCCAAGGCCCAGTTGGGCGCGGGTGAAATCCTACCTAGCAGCGGTTGCGCCTTTATCAGCGTCCGTGAAGATGACCGGCCCATGGTGGCTGAGGTCGCGCGTAGCCTTATCGAATTGGGCTTTAGCATCGTAGCAACCACGGGTACGGCGCGCCTTATTGAGTCGGCAGGCTTATCGGTACGCCGCGTTAATAAGGTCACTGAAGGCCGTCCGCATATTGTGGACATGATCAAGAATGACGAAATCACCCTGATCATCAACACCACCGAAGGTCGGCAGTCCATCGCTGATTCTTATTCGATTCGTCGCAATGCCTTGCAACACAAAGTGTATTGCACCACCACACTGGCAGGCGCTCAGGCCATTTGTGAAGCCTTGAAGTTTGGGCCGGAAAAAACGGTTCGCCGCCTGCAGGATCTACATGCAGGAGTTAACAGCCTATGACCAAATTCCCCATGACCGTGCAGGGCGCAAGGGCGCTGGAGGATGAACTCAAGCACCTGAAAAGCGTGCTGCGTCCACAGATTACCCAAGCCATTGCCGAAGCCAGAGAGCTAGGCGACCTGAAGGAAAACGCCGAATACCATGCCGCTCGTGAGCAACAAGGCATGGTAGAAGCGCGGATTCGCGATATTGAAGGCCGTCTGCAAAACGCTCAGGTGATTGATATCGCCAACATCACACCCACCGGCAAGGTAATCTTCGGGGTGACAGTAGACATTATCAATGTCGAAACCGAAGAAACCGTGACCTACCAGATCGTGGGTGATGACGAGGCGGATATTAAGCGCGGCAAACTATCGGTTAGCTCACCGATTGCCCGTGCCTTGGTGGGTAAAGAAGAGGGTGATGTCGTGACGGTGAAAACACCGAGCGGCGTCGTCGAGTACGAGATTGCCGAAGTTCGGCATCTCTGATCCAAGGGGCGGGCCTGCTTAACACAGACCCGCCCTTAGCCTAAGTCCCAGGTGGGATACTAGGCGTACAGTGGCGTTTAGCCCTGCTGGCGATGGATATTGGAAAGCAGCTTATTGGGCTTGGGATTTCGGCGATAAACCAACGCCACCTTGCCAATAGCCTGCACCAGTTCGCAACGCGCTACCCGGCAGAGTTCATCCATCAGGCTACGGCGATCCTCGCGTTCGGTCTGGCGAAACTGTACCTTGATCAATTCATGATCGTTTAGCGCCCGCTCCAGCTCAGCAAGCACACTTTCACTCAAGCCGTTGTCAGCCACAATCAAAACAGGCTTCAAGTGGTGGCCAATGGCTTTGTAACTTTTTTTCTGCTCGTTGGAGAGCGGCATAATCAGACCTTTTGCGTCGCAACCCTGATAAACGGCGGCTAGTGTAACCGAGAGGTGTGACGCCGCACAGATGAGGTGGCAGTTTGGCTCGTTCCAAAACCAGTCAGCGATGGCTGAAAGAGCATTTTGATGATCCCTACGTGAAGATGGCCCAGAAAGACGGCTATCGTTCGCGGGCCAGTTATAAGTTACTGGAGCTACAGGAAAGGGATCGTATCCTGCGCCCCGGCATGAGCGTGGTAGACCTTGGTGCAGCCCCCGGTGGCTGGTCGCAAGTAGTCAGCCGCGTGCTGGGTGACAAGGGCCGCTTGGTGGCCTCGGACATCCTACCTATGGACAGCATCCCTGATGTGACTTTTATTCAGGGTGATTTCACTGAGGACGCGGTATTCCGTACCATCCTTCAGGCCATTGGTGAGAGCGAAGTCGACCTTGTGATTTCCGATATGGCCCCCAACATGAGTGGAGTAAGGGAAGCGGATCAGCCGCAAGCCATGTTCCTCTGCGAGTTAGCGCTGGACTTATCCAAGCGCGTGCTGCGGCCCGGCGGCGATTTTCTGATCAAAATCTTCCAAGGTGAAGGTTTTGACGCCTATCTGAAGGATGTCCGGAGTTGTTTTGATAAGGTGCAGATGCGCAAACCCCTGTCATCGCGTGACCGTTCGCGTGAGCAATACCTGCTAGCGCGAGGTTTTAAAGGCTCTGAATGCGTCTGAATAGATCGCTGTTGAAAGAAACTGTGACGTTACGGTTTTGAAGTAGGTCTGATAGTCTGCTTCTAATAAGGCGTTACAGAGCTTACATGACTCTATTTACGGGTTATGTAGTAAGTTTGGCCGTGGCATCAACCGGCCGTCATGCAGCCTCTACAGAGACTGTTCGAGAGGGTAGCTAATTGAACGACATGGCAAAAAATCTGATTTTATGGCTGATCATCGCGGCAGTGTTGGTCACCGTGATGAACAATTTCTCCAGCCCGAATGAACCGCGCAGCCTCAACTACTCGGAGTTCATCGAGCAGGTGAAGAGCGGCAAGGTTGAGCGGGTCAGCGTAGACGGTTTTGTCATTACCGGCTGGCGTGCCGATGGCGAGCAGTTTAAAACCATTCGTCCAGCCATTCAGGATGCAGGTTTAATTGGCGACCTGATCAACAACAACGTACAGGTTGAAGGCAAGCAACCAGAGCAACAGAGCCTCTGGACGCAATTGCTGGTGGCAAGCTTCCCGATTCTGGTGATTATTGCCGTCTTCATGCTGTTCATGCGCCAGATGCAAGGTGGCATGGGCGGTAAGGGCGGGCCGATGAGCTTTGGCAAAAGCAAGGCGCGCTTGCTCTCTGAAGATCAGGTGAAAACCACCTTTGCCGATGTTGCCGGTTGCGATGAGGCCAAAGAAGAAGTCAGCGAGCTGGTGGAGTTTCTGCGCGATCCCGGTAAGTTCCAGCGCTTAGGCGGGCGTATTCCACGTGGCGTGCTGATGGTTGGCCCGCCCGGTACGGGTAAAACCCTGCTGGCCAAAGCCATTGCTGGTGAGGCCAAGGTGCCGTTCTTCACCATTTCCGGTTCGGATTTTGTGGAGATGTTTGTCGGGGTTGGTGCCTCTCGCGTGCGCGATATGTTCGATCAAGCCAAAAAACACGCGCCCTGCATTATCTTCATCGACGAAATTGATGCGGTAGGCCGTCACCGGGGCTCAGGCATGGGCGGCGGACACGACGAACGCGAGCAAACCCTGAACCAGTTGCTGGTGGAAATGGACGGCTTTGAAATGAATGACGGCATCATCGTCATCGCCGCTACCAACCGCCCTGACGTATTGGACCCGGCTCTGCTGCGCCCCGGTCGTTTCGACCGTCAGGTAGTGGTAGGGCTGCCAGATATTCGTGGCCGTGAGCAAATCCTCAAGGTACACATGCGCAAAGTCCCACTGGGTGAAAACGTTAACCCTAGCGTGATTGCGCGTGGCACACCGGGTTTCTCCGGCGCTGATTTGGCCAATTTGGTGAACGAAGCCTCGCTGTTCTCTGCGCGCCACAATAAGCGTGTTGTTGAAATGCGCGAGTTTGAGCTGGCCAAAGACAAAATCATGATGGGTGCTGAGCGCAAATCCATGGTGATGTCGGACAAAGAAAAGCGCAATACGGCTTACCATGAAGCAGGCCATGCCATCGTTGGGCGTCTGGTGCCCGAGCATGACCCTGTGTACAAGGTGTCGATTATTCCGCGTGGCCGCGCTTTGGGCGTAACCATGTTCCTGCCGGAAGAAGATCGTTACAGCCTGTCCAAACGGGCTTTGACTAGCCAGATCTGCTCACTATTCGGCGGACGGGTTGCTGAAGAAATGACCCTCGGCTTTGAGGGCGTAACCACGGGTGCTTCTAACGACATCATGCGTGCCACGCAGATCGCGCGGAACATGGTGACCAAGTGGGGGCTCTCCGAAAAACTTGGCCCGCAGATGTATGCCGAAGACGAAGGCGAGGTGTTCCTTGGTCGTTCAGGCGGCGCTCAGCATGCCAATGTATCGGCAGATACAGCGCGACTGATTGATCAGGAAGTGCGCGGCATCATCGACCATTGCTACGCAACGGCACAAAATCTACTGACCGAACACCGCGACAAACTCGAATCGATGGCCGATGCGCTGATGAAGTACGAAACCATCGACGCTGAGCAAATCGACGACATCATGTCCGGCCGTCCGCCCCGCGCACCGCGTGATTGGGAAAGCAGCGACTCTGATACCACCGGTACACCACCGCCCGTACAGGGTGATGATCGTCCAGAGGTGCCGCCAATTGGCGGGCCAGCCAGCCATCACTAAGTGACTGTATGAGCACTCCTCTTGTGCCGCCCCGGCTACTTTGCGGTAGCCGGGTTCTTGATTTATCCAAGACGCAGGTCATGGGCATTCTTAACGTAACCCCAGACTCATTTTCTGACGGTGGACGCTTTGCCCAGCGCGATGCGGCCTTGCGCCATGCAGAACAAATGCTACACGCAGGAGCCAGTCTGATTGATGTTGGTGGTGAATCAACTCGCCCGGGGGCACTGCCGGTTTCTGCTGCAGAAGAGCTAGATCGTGTTGCACCCGTGGTAGAAGCCATCGCCCAGCGTTTGGATGTAGTGATTTCAGTGGATACCTCCACGCCCTTGGTGATGCAGGAGACCGCTCGTCTAGGGGCAGGTCTGATCAATGACGTGCGCGCCCTGCAGCGCGAAGGTGCTTTAGAGGCTGCGCTTACATGCGCGCTTCCCGTCTGTCTGATGCATATGCAAGGCGAGCCCACCCATATGCAAAATAACCCGCAATATGAAAATATCCTGCAGTCTGTTCAGGATTTTCTGACAGAGCGCAGGCGCATCTGTGTTGAGGCGGGTATTGATGCCCGGCAAATCCTCTTCGATCCCGGCTTTGGTTTTGCCAAAACGCTGGAGCATAACCTGAGCCTGTTTCAACAACTTGAGCATCTGCACAGCCTTGGGCAGCCCCTACTCGTGGGCGTGTCACGCAAAAGCATGATCGGCCAAGTACTGAGCCGCGCCACCACTGAGCGCCTTTCCGGCAGTTTGGCCTTAGCGGCATTAGCGGTCATGAAAGGCGTGCAGATTCTGCGGGTGCATGATGTAGCTGAAACCACCGATGTGGTTCGAATGATTAGCGCCATCCAATCGGCGTGAGCACGAATAGGACGTTTGCATGAGCAGAAAATACTTTGGAACCGATGGCATTCGCGGTCGTGTCGGCCAGCCTCCCATCACCCCGGATTTCGTGCTCAAACTGGGCTGGGCGGTAGGTCGCGCCTTTCTCGGGCAGAATCACCAGAGCCGCATCCTAGTTGGTAAGGACACGCGCATTTCCGGCTATATGTTTGAGTCAGCACTGCAAGCGGGGCTGTCTGCGGCGGGTGCTAACGTTATGCTGCTTGGCCCCATGCCCACCCCTGCGGTTGCCTACCTAACGCGCACCTTTCATGCCGACGCAGGCATCGTCATCAGTGCCTCCCATAACCCGCACTATGACAATGGCATCAAGTTCTTCTCAAGCCGGGGCACCAAGCTTCCCGATGATATTGAGCTGAAGATTGAAGCCCTGATCGACACCCCCATGAGCGTGGTGGACTCAGAAAGCCTCGGTAAAGCCTCGCGGATTAACGACGCCGCAGGGCGCTATATCGAGTTCTGCAAAAGCAGCGTGCCGACTAGCACCGATTTTTCGGGCCTAAAAGTGGTTTTAGACTGTGCCCACGGTGCCACCTATAAAGTAGCGCCCAGTGTGTTCCGGGAGCTAGGGGCTAACGTCATCACCATCGCTGCTCAGCCAGATGGATTGAACATCAACGCTGATGTGGGCTCCACCCATGTGGGGCTTTTGCAGCGAACGGTACTTGAGCAAAAAGCAGACATCGGCATCGCCTTTGATGGTGACGGCGATCGCATCATGATGGTCGATCACACCGGCGCTGTAGTGGACGGTGATGAGCTGCTCTACATCATTGCCACAGACCTTCAGGAGCGAGGCCTACTAAACGGCGGGGTGGTAGGTACGCTGATGAGTAACTTCGGCTTAGAGCTGGCCTTACAAGAGCGCAGCATTCCCTTTGTCCGCGCCAAAGTAGGCGACCGCTACGTCATGTCGGAAATGCTGGAGCGCGGTTGGCTGCTGGGTGGTGAGAACTCTGGCCACATTGTTTGCGCTCAGCACTCCACCACTGGCGATGCCATTATTGCCGCCTTGCAAGTTGTTCGCGCTCTGCGCCGGACTGGGCAAAATCTCGTGCAAGCCCGTCAACCCTTGAGAAAGTGCCCGCAAGTGCTGATCAATGTGCGATTTACGGGAGGCGGTATTGATCCTGTCAGTCATCCTGATGTGCAGGCTGCTTGTGCCCGCGTCACTGAGCAGATGGCCGGACAAGGGCGAGTACTGTTGCGAAAGTCAGGCACAGAACCCCTAGTACGCGTCATGGTTGAGGGCAATGATGAGCGGCGAGTACGTGCCTATGCCGAAGACTTGGCCAAGATCGTCACTGAGGTGACAGCTTAAATAAGCTTGCTAATCATAAGATTAGCAGGTAGAATTTTCGCCCACTTATAGCAGACGAGACAAGGCATGCGTCGTCCACTGGTTGCTGGTAACTGGAAAATGAACGGTACCCGTGCCAGTGTTGCAGAGCTTCTAGAAGGCCTGCAAAGACAGTCGCTGCCCTTGGGCGTGGATATCGCAGTCTTCCCAAGTCTGTTGCACCTAGATGCAGTTATTGCCGGTGCAAAAGAGAAAGGGGTACTGAGTGTAGGTGCGCAAACTTCCGCCACGGAGCCAGAGTTTGCCGCCCTGACCGGTGAGGTTTCAGCTCGTCAGCTGATAGATTTAGGTTGTGAATGGGTGTTGGTTGGACATTCAGAGCGTCGCCTAATGCTAGGCGAGACAGATGATCTAGTGGGGCGCAAGTACCTTGCAGCTCGGTCATGTGGTCTAAAAGTTGTGCTCTGTGTAGGGGAAACCCTCGAAGAGCGTGAAGCGGGAATAACGCTCGATGTGGTAGAGCGGCAACTAAGCGCCGTACTGAAGTTATCAGGTGCTGAAGTGTTGCAAGATTTTGTAGTTGCTTATGAACCCGTATGGGCCATAGGCACAGGGCTTACGGCAACGCCAGAGCAGGCCCAAGATGTTCATGCAGCTATTCGCTTGCAGTTGGCTAGAAAAGACAAAAGTGTTGCTGAAAATACCCGCATCCTCTACGGTGGAAGTGTTAAAGCTTCTAATGCTGCTGAGTTATTTGCGATGCCGGATATTGATGGTGGGCTTGTGGGTGGAGCCTCTTTGTCTGCGGACGAATTCGGCGCGATCTGTCGTGCTGCTGGGAATTAAGTAGATGTATCAGACTGTTGTGATCGCAGTACACCTGTTGGCTGCCACCAGCGTAGTGCTGCTAGTATTGCTGCAGCAGGGGAAGGGCGCTGAAAGTGGTGCGTCATTTGGCTCGGGTGCTTCCGCAACTGTTTTCGGAAGCCAAGGTTCCTCAACCTTTCTGAGTCGCTTGACCGCAATTCTTACAGCTGTTTTCTTTCTGACCAGTCTGGGGCTGGCCTATTTTGCCAAACAGCAAAGCAATCAGTTGTCAGAAGCTGGTTTACCTGTTCCTGCCGCACTTGAAGTGCCAGCGGTGAAACCAGTGGTTAGCGATATTCCTGTTGTGAGTGATAAGAGTAACGGCAGCGCCGCTCAGAAATCAGAAGTTCCGCAGGTTGCACCTGCGAAACAGTGACACCGTTTTGCCGAGGTGGTGGAATTGGTAGACACGCTACCTTGAGGTGGTAGTGGCCATAGGCTGTAGGGGTTCGAGTCCCCTCCTCGGTACCATATAACAGAAAAGCCCGCCAATCGGCGGGCTTTTCTGTCTCTCCAAAGCTTTGATAATTGATTGATCAGACTTGCGAAGTGTTATAGAATCCAAGTTCAGAATTTGACGCGGGGTGGAGCAGTCTGGTAGCTCGTCGGGCTCATAACCCGAAGGTCGTTGGTTCAAATCCAGCCCCCGCAACCAGTCGTCAAAAAGCCCCTGTACAGGGGCTTTTTGTTAGTCAAGCCAAACCGTCGGCTATCTATTAGGCGGTTCTAGGATGGGCGATTCGCCCATTTTTTATTTCCAGAACAATCGTGAGGAACTTCGTTGTCTAGCAAGCTAGAACAGTTGCAGGCCTTACTGTCCCCAGTAGTTGAGGCCCTCGGTTATGAGTGCTGGGGTATCGAGTTCTTCTCTCAGGGTCGGCATTCATTGTTGCGGGTCTTTATCGACCATGCGAACGGCATCCTGCTAGAAGATTGCGAAAAGGTTAGTCGTCAGCTCAGCGGTGTGCTGGATGTTGAGGATCCCATCAGTGCTGAATACACGTTGGAAGTTTCCTCTCCGGGCATGGACAGGCCGCTGTTCACTCTTGAACAGTTCTCACGCTATGCCGGAGAGCAGGTGAAGGTGAAGTTGCGCTCGCCCTTTGAGGGACGGCGTAATTTTCAGGGGCTTCTTCGCGGCATAGAAGATCAGGACGTTGTGGTGCTGGTCGATGATCATGAGTATCTCCTGCCAATCGATATGATCGACAAGGCCAACATCACTCCCCGGTTTGAATAAAGTGTGAGTCCGCGGAGCCGAATGGACTGCAAAAAGCGAGGCATGCGATGAGCAAAGAAGTATTGCTGGTTGTTGAGTCGGTTTCCAACGAGAAAGGGGTGCCTGCTGGCGTCATTTTTGAAGCATTGGAACTTGCCTTGGCTACGGCGACTAAAAAGCGCTATGAAGATGAAGTTGACCTACGGGTTACCATCAATCGCCAAAGCGGTAATTATGAGACCTTTCGGCGCTGGACTGTTGTTGATGAGTCGCAGTTAGATGATCCTGCTATTGAGCTGACTTTAGAGCAAGCACAAGAGCGTAATCCGGCAGCCGCACTTGGCGATGTGATCGAGGAGAAAATTGACTCCATCGAGTTTGGTCGTATTGCAGCGCAAACGGCTAAGCAAGTCATCGTTCAGAAAGTTCGAGAGGCTGAGCGCGCTCAGGTTGTCGATGCTTACCGCGATCGCGTGGGTGAAATTATTTCGGGTACGGTGAAGAAAGTTACCCGCGATAACGTCATCGTTGATTTGGGTAATAATGCTGAAGCCTTGCTAGCACGGGAAGATATTATTCCGCGCGAAACCTTCCGAGTCGGTGCGCGGGTTAGGGCGCTGCTTAAAGAAATTCGTGGCGAAAACCGTGGCCCGCAGCTGATTTTGTCGCGTACAGCGCCACTGATGCTGATTGAGCTGTTCCGCATTGAAGTCCCGGAAATTGCTGAGGGGCTGATTGAGGTCATGGGCGCGTCCCGTGATCCCGGTTCGCGGGCTAAAATTGCCGTACGCTCCAAAGATAAGCGCATTGATCCGCAAGGTGCTTGTATTGGCATGCGTGGTTCGCGGGTGCAGGCTGTTTCCGGTGAGATTGGTGGCGAGCGCGTTGACATTGTGCTGTGGGATGAAAATCCTGCTCAGTTTGTCATCAATGCCATGGCCCCTGCTGAAGTCATGGCCATCATCGTTGATGAAGATGCCCATGCCATGGACATTGCAGTAGCTGAAGATAATTTGGCCCAAGCTATTGGGCGGGGTGGCCAAAACGTTCGACTGGCCAGCCAGCTAACGGGTTGGACGCTGAATGTGATGACAGAGGCCGACATCCAGGCGAAGCAAGCAAAAGAAACAGGTGACATTTTGCAGCGCTTTGTCAGGGACCTAGAGGTAGAGGAAGAGCTAGCTCAGGCACTGGTTGATGAAGGTTTCACTACGCTGGAAGAAATCGCTTACGTTCCAATGGAGGAAATGCTCGGCATTGAGGGCTTCGATGAGGAAATCGTCAACGAATTGCGTGCGCGGGCCAAGGATCGTTTACTGACCAGGGCCATTGCCACCGAAGAGAAATTGGCCGATGCCCAGCCAGCCGAGGATTTGCTCGCACTGGAAGGCATGGACAAAGAGCTAGCAGTCGAGTTGGCGATGCGTGGCGTCGTCACTCGTGAAGATCTGGCCGAGCAGTCTATTGATGATTTACTGGACATAGACGGTATCGACGAGAATCGTGCTGGCAAGCTGATCATGGCTGCGCGAGCCCACTGGTTCGAGTAATTAGCAGCCTGAGGAGAAGAATGCATGACGCAAGTCACGGTGAAAGAACTGGCTCAGGTGGTCGACACTCCGGTCGAGCGACTGTTGCAGCAAATGCGTGAGGCAGGTCTGCCACATAACAGCGCAGATCAGGTAGTAAGTGATACTGAAAAACAGGCTCTGCTGACCCATCTTAAGGGAGCCCATGGTGGTCGGAGTGAGGAGCCACGTAAAATTACGTTACAGCGCAAAACGACGACCAAGCTGAAGGTGACCAATAGCAAGACCATCAGCGTCGAAGTACGTAAGAAAAAGACTTATGTAAAAAATACTCCGGCAGAAGCTGAGGCTGAAAAGCAACAAGAGCTTGAAGCTCAGCGCACGGCTGAGGCTGAGGCTAACCGTCAAAAAGCCGAAGCGGAAGCACGGCAAAAAGCGGAAGCGGACGCTCGTCGTCTGGCTGAGGAGCGTGCTAAAACAGCAGCCCCTCGTGTGGCTGAACCAGAGGTTGCTGTTGTTCCTCCGGCCGCTGCTAAGCCGGGTTCGGAAGCGGCTGTCCTTGAAGAGCGCCGCAAAGAAGAACAGCGCCGTGTTGAAAAAGAGCGTGCGGATGATGACGAACGCCGCGAGCGCAAACATGCTCAGCACCGGCCTTCGCTGAAAGCTAAAGCGCCTGCAGTTAACCGGGTTGCGGTACGTCCTAGCGACGAAGAAGAGGCTGAAGGCTTCAATCGTCGTGGTGGTGGCCGTGGTAAAGGCAAGCCTAAAAAGCGCAATCAGCATGGTTTCCAAGCCCCTACTACGCCAATGGTGCGTGAAGTGGCGCTGGGTGAAACCATTACTGTGGCTGAGTTGGCCCAGCAGATGTCGATTAAGGCTGCTGAAGTCATCAAGTTCATGTTCAAGATGGGCTCGCCAGTCACCATTAATCAGGTGCTGGATCAGGCTACGGCTCAGTTGGTTGCTGAAGAGTTTGGCCATAAGGTCAAGCTGGTCAGCGATAACGTCCTCGAAGAGCAATTGGCCGAATCGCTCAAATTTGAAGGTGGCGATGCGGTTGCTCGTGCGCCCGTTGTGACCGTTATGGGTCACGTTGACCACGGTAAAACCTCGCTGCTGGATTATATCCGCCGCGCCAAGGTGGCCGCAGGTGAAGCGGGTGGTATCACTCAGCACATCGGCGCGTATCACGTTGACACCGATCGTGGCATGGTGACCTTCCTTGATACCCCCGGTCACGCTGCCTTTACGGCTATGCGTGCGCGCGGTGCCAAGGCTACGGATATCGTGATTTTGGTGGTGGCTGCGGACGATGGCGTGATGCCTCAGACCGAAGAAGCCGTGCAACACGCCAAAGCCGCCGGTGTACCGGTAGTGGTCGCGGTAAACAAAATTGACAAGCCCGGTGCTGATCCTGATCGGATCAAGCATGACTTGGCTTCGCGCGGTCTGGTACCGGAAGAGTGGGGTGGTGATACCCAGTTCGTCCACGTATCGGCCAAGGTCGGAACCGGCATTGATGCACTGCTAGAAGCCTTGCTGCTGCAAGCTGAAGTGCTGGAGCTGAAGGCCGTTCCCGATGCACCGGGTCGTGGTGTGGTGATTGAGTCGCGTCTGGACAAAGGTCGTGGCCCTGTGGCGACGGTGCTGGTTCAGAACGGCACGCTGCGTCAGGGTGATATGGTGCTGTGCGGCGTCAACTATGGCCGTGTGCGCGCTATGCTGGATGAAAATGGTCACCCGATTAAAGCGGCTGGCCCTTGCATCCCCGTGGAAATCCTCGGTTTGGATGGCACGGCCGAAGCGGGCGATGATCTGACAGTAGTGTCTGACGAGCGTAAAGCCCGTGAAGTGGCACTGTTCCGTCAGGGTAAATTCCGCGAAGTTAAACTCGCACGTCAGCAGTCCTCCAAGCTCGAAAACATCTTCGAGACCATGGGCCAAGACGAGAAGAAAACCCTCAATATCGTGCTTAAAGCCGATGTGCGCGGTTCTTTGGAAGCCCTGCAAGGTGCGCTGTCTGATCTGGGTAACGACGAAGTTCAGGTACGTGTCATCGGTGGTGGCGTCGGTGGTATCACGGAAAGTGATGCTAACTTGGCGTTGGCTTCTAGCGCGGTGCTGTTCGGCTTCAACGTGCGTGCTGATGCGGGCGCGCGTAAGATCGTCGAGCAAGAAGGTCTGGATCTGCGTTACTACAACGTGATCTATGAAATCATCGAAGACGTGAAGAAAGCTCTCTCCGGTATGCTGGGCAGTGATGTCCGGGAAAGCATTCTGGGTATTGCAGACGTACGCGATGTGTTCCGCTCACCGAAATTCGGCGCTATTGCCGGCTGTATGGTGGTGGAAGGGCATGTCTATCGCAACCGTCCAATCCGTGTGCTGCGTGACGATGTGGTGATCTTTGAGGGCGAGCTGGAATCCCTGCGCCGCTACAAAGATGACGTTGCTGAAGTGCGGGCTGGCATGGAGTGCGGTATTGGCGTTAAGAGCTACAATGATGTACGAATCGGCGACAAGATCGAGGTCTTTGAGAAGATTCAGGTAGCGCGTACCCTCTGATACATGTCAATCGGCGGCAGGTTTGACGGTGGTGCTGTTGCACATCGTCTTCCTGCCGTATGTTTAGGCCACAGTCTGTAGTGAGTGTTGAAATGGCCAAAGAGTACAGCCGCACCCAGCGAATCGGCGATCAGATGCAACGCGAGCTGGCACTTCTGATTCAGCGTGAAATCAAAGATCCACGTTTGGGTATGGTGACCATCACGGCAGTTGACGTCAGCCGAGATCTATCACACGCCAAAATCTACATTACGGTAATGACCGTCGGTGATGATGAGGCGAAGTCCGTTAAGCAAAGCCTGAATATCTTGCAAGAAGCTTCTGGCTTTTTGCGTATGCTGCTGGGTAAAGGCATGAAAGTGCGTACCGTCCCGCAGCTGCATTTTCATTATGATGCTAGCGTTCGTCGCGGTGCTGAGTTGTCGGCACTGATTGAGCGCGCAGTGCATGAAGACCGCAAGCAAAACGAGTTACCGGAGGATTAACCTGTGGCTCAGGTAAAGCGTATTCGCCGCAAGGTTGATGGCATTCTGGTACTTGATAAGCCTAAAGGCTTGACCTCTAACGCCGCCTTGCAAAAGGTGCGCTGGTTGTTCAATGCGGAGAAAGCCGGACACACCGGCAGCCTTGACCCGCTGGCCACTGGGGTATTGCCCCTGTGCTTTGGTGAGGCCACCAAGTTTTCTCAATATCTGCTGGACGCTGACAAAGGCTACGAGGCCATTGTGCAGCTCGGCGTGACCACCACGACCGGCGATGCAGAGGGCCAAGTGCTTGAGCGTCGACCCGTGCAGGTCAGTTCTGAGCAATTAGCTGCCGCGCTCTTGGCTTTTGTGGGTGACATACAGCAGATACCGCCCATGTTTTCCGCCCTTAAGCGCGATGGTCAGCCTTTGTATAAGCTGGCGCGTGCGGGGGAGGTGGTTGATCGTGAGGCGCGCTCCATCAGTATTAATCGTTTGGAGTTGCTGGAGCTGAGCGACGACCGTGCGCATATCTCGGTCAGTTGCAGTAAAGGCACTTATATCCGCACCTTGGCTGAAGATATTGGCCAGTTACTCGGTTGCGGCGCGCATGTGGCTGAATTACGGCGCACTCAAGCAGGCCCCTTCGGCTTGCAACAGGTGGTGACGCTGGAGCAGCTTGAGCAGGTACATGCTGAGCAGGGTGCTGAAGGGCTAGATGCGTTCTTGCAGCCGGTGGACAGCGGTCTTTACCACTGGCCACAGTTGAATCTGTCCGAGCACAGCGCCTATTACTGGCTGCACGGCCAGCCCGTGTGGGCACCGGATGCACCGAAGTTTGGTATGGTGCGGGTACGCGATCACTTAGATCGCTTCATTGGTGTTGGCGAGATCAGTGACGATGGGCGCGTAGCGCCACGTCGGTTGATTCGGTCAGTTTGACCGATACCGTTGCATGCTGCGACGGGTTTGAGGGTGGCTGTTGACAGGCATGGTCACACCTTTATTTCTCACGTGGGAAGCGATTCCCTGCCTGTTCATGAAAGGAGCCCGTTATGGCACTTAGCGTTGAAGAAAAAGCCCAACTCGTTGCTGACTACAAGCAATCTGAGGGTGATACAGGTTCTCCTGAGGTGCAAGTAGCTCTGTTGACGGCTAACATCAACAAGCTGCAAGGCCACTTCAAAGCCAATGCGAAAGATCACCACTCCCGTCGTGGTCTGATCCGCATGGTTAACCAGCGTCGTAAGCTGCTGGATTACCTGAAGGGTAAAGATGCTAGCCGTTATAGCGCCCTGATTGGTCGCTTGGGCCTGCGTCGCTAAGAGGCTGCATTTCAGCCTTGGGGCTGAGGGTGGTTTGCACCCTCGGCTCCGAATTTTTCAGAAAGTCTTCGGGTCCGATTCCCAGCTATTCTGACCATTTCCCAAAAGCAACAAAGAGAAGGAACACCGTGAATCCGGTAATCAAAAAATTTCAGTTCGGTCAGTCGACTGTCACCCTGGAAACAGGCCGTATTGCACGTCAGGCCTCTGGCGCAGTGCTGGTTTCCATCGACGATGACGTCACTGTACTGGTCACCGTAGTAGCTGCTAAACAGGCTGATCCGGGTAAAGATTTCTTCCCGCTGTCTGTGCACTACCAAGAAAAAACCTATGCTGCTGGTCGTATCCCCGGTGGTTTCTTTAAGCGTGAAGGCCGTCCTTCCGAGAAAGAAACCCTGACCTCGCGTCTGATCGACCGTCCGATCCGCCCGCTGTTCCCTGAAGGCTTCATGAATGAAGTCCAGGTGATCTGCACCGTGGTTTCTACCAGCAAGAAGACTGATCCGGACATCGCGGCGATGATCGGTACTTCTGCTGCGCTGGCTGTGTCGGGCATTCCCTTCAATGGCCCGCTGGGTGCTGCACGGGTGGGTTTCCATGAGGAAACCGGCTACCTGCTGAACCCCAACTACGAGCAGCTGAAAGCCTCTCGTTTGGACATGGTGGTTGCCGGTACTGAAACCGCCGTGCTGATGGTGGAATCCGAAGCAGAAGAGCTGACCGAAGACCAAATGTTGGGCGCGGTACTCTTTGCCCACGAAGAGTCGCAAGTAGCCATTCAAGCCATCAAAGCCTTTGCTGCTGAAGCTGGCAAATCGGCTTGGAACTGGGAAGCACCGGCTGAAAACACTGCCCTGCTGAGCGCCATCAAAGCTGAATTTGGTGAGGCGATTTCACAGGCTTACACCATCACCATCAAGCAAGATCGCTACAGCCGTTTGGGTGAGCTGCGTAACCAAACTGTGGCTAAGTTCTCTGGCGAGGCTGAGGGTCAGCCTTCGGCTTCAGAAGTGGCTGATGCCTTTGGTACCATCGAATACCGCACCGTGCGCGAGAACATCGTCGATAGCAAGCCGCGTATTGATGGTCGTGATAATTGCACCGTGCGTCCCTTGAACATCGAAGTGGGTGTTCTGCCAAGAACTCACGGTTCGGCACTCTTTACCCGTGGCGAAACCCAAGCACTGGTAGTGGCCACTCTGGGTACTGCCCGTGATGCGCAACTGCTGGATACGCTGGAAGGCGAGCGCCGTGACAGCTTTATGCTGCACTACAACTTCCCGCCCTTCTCGGTGGGTGAGTGCGGTCGTATGGGTAGCACGGGCCGTCGTGAAATTGGTCACGGTCGTCTGGCGCGTCGTGGTGTGCAGGCAATGCTGCCTGCAGGCGAAGACTTCCCCTATAGCATTCGCGTGGTTTCAGAAATCACCGAATCCAACGGTTCTAGCTCCATGGCCTCGGTCTGTGGTGCTTCCCTAGCGCTGATGGATGCCGGTGTGCCGATGAAAGCGCCGGTGGCCGGTATCGCCATGGGTCTGGTGAAAGAAGGTGAGAAATTCGCCGTTCTGACCGACATTCTGGGCGACGAAGATCATCTGGGTGACATGGACTTCAAGGTGGCCGGTACTGCTAAGGGCGTTACCGCTCTGCAGATGGACATCAAGATCCAAGGCATCACTGAAGAAATCATGGAAATCGCTCTGAATCAGGCGCTGGATGCGCGTCTGAACATTCTGGCGCAGATGAATCAGGTGATTGCTCAGTCGCGCAGTGAGCTGTCGGCTAATGCCCCGACCATGCTGGCCATGAAGATTGACTCCGATAAGATCCGCGACGTGATCGGCAAGGGTGGCGCAACCATCCGTGCTATCTGCGAGGAGACTAAGGCGTCCATCGATATCGAAGATGATGGCTCGATCAAAATCTTCGGTGAGACCAAGGAAGCGGCTGAAGCGGCTAAGCAGCGCGTGCTGTCCATTACCGCTGAGGCGGAGATCGGTAAGATTTACGTCGGTCGTGTGGAGCGCATCGTAGACTTTGGTGCCTTCGTTAACATTCTGCCGGGCAAAGACGGTCTGGTGCACATTTCTCAGCTGAGCGATCAGCGCATTGAGAAAGTCACCGACGTGCTGAAAGAAGGTCAGGAAGTTAAAGTGCTGGTGCTGGATGTGGACAACCGTGGCCGCATCAAACTGTCCATCAAGGACGTAGCAGCGGCTGAGGCTTCTGGCGCTTAATAGGCCGGTTGCTTAGCTGTACAAGAAGGGCTCTGCGGAGCCCTTTTTGCTGTCTGGCGTTTAGCAACGGGCGACTAGGGCTTAGTTGCCGCGCTGGCTGTCGATTTTACGCAGTCGATTGCCCTCAAAGCGCAGTACATGGTACATGCCGTGGTCGGGGCCGTATGTCCATTCTTCAATGGGAACGCTTTGCCAATAGCCGTAGCGATCGGCTACCTCTTTGTAACCTAGCGAGCTGCGATCAGCGGGATTGCCACACTTGTTCTGAACTTCAGCAATGTGGTCATCCAAGCTAACCAGTTTGCTGGCACAGCGGAAGGTTGAGGCGGCGTGGCTGCTCAGGCTGATGAGCAGTAAGGGTAGGCAGAGCCAGTGGCGCATGTTCAGTGCTCTCGGCGGGTTTCAATCTTGGTCAGGCGATTGCCCTCAAAGCGCAGGATGTTATACGCGCCGTTGTTGGGGCCATATACCCATTCTTCGATCAGTACTTCTTGGGGCTCGTAGCGGCCACCGCTGTAGCTCACGGGGTCTCGGTAGAGCGGCTGACCGCATTTGCGTTCGACTTCAAAGGCGCGGTCACCGGTGCTGATCAGTTGGTTGCCGCAACGTAGGGTATCAGCCCAAGCGCTGTTGCTGATGAGGGTGGCAAGTAGTATTCCGCTAAGTTTGATGACTGCGTTCATTGTCCGGCCAAGTAGAGAGGGGTGGCGATTTTGCCATTGTCGCTGTGGGCGCTGAGGTTGTTGTCCAACAGGTAGATGCGCGTGTTATCCAGTCGGCCTTGGCTAACAAGGTATTCTTTAATGCTGGCGGCGCGGGTTTGGCTCAGTTGGCGTAATAGCGTCTGACTTTTGCTCCAAGAGTCTAGGGTAGCTTGGCGCAGTCGCTGGTAGCGGCTCTGTTGATCTAACTTTGCCCATTCGGCCGGGGGTTCTTGCTTAAGGCGTGCGCGGTACAGCTCGTCTAGCATCTGATCTTTTTCATCATCGCTGACCTGCAGCTTTTCGGGGCTGCTAGGAACTTTTTTACCTTGGCGTTGCAAGGTGCGATACCAGAGTTTGCGGTATTCCTGTTCCATTTGCTGCTCGGCCAGTGGCCGCCCGTCCAGTGCAGGATCGCTGCTGCCTTCGACTTCTAGCATCAAGTTGGGGCGTTCTTTTAGCGCTATGGCCAGTTTGTCGAGGGCAAGGCGCGCCTCGGCTTCTAGGGCTGTTTTGCCAGGCGGGAACAGGATATGCCCCAGATCTTCTGGCCCGCTATCAATTAATCCGCTGAGCAGCTTGAAAGGCGCTTGTACGGCTTTGCTGAGTAAATTGCCTAGGGCGTGGCCAATCAGAGGCATGACGCTGAAGCTTGGGTCATCTAAATTGCCCTGAATGGGTACGTCTAGCGTGATGGTACCGCTGCTGTCTTTGAGTAAGGCAATGGCCAAGCGTACGGGGATGCCGGCACTACTGGGGCTATCCACCTGTTCACCTAATTGCAGTTGATGCACCACAATTTTGTTATCAGCCTTAAGCTGGCGTTGCTGGATGCGGTAATGCAGGTCGAGGTCGAGACGCCCTTTGCGAATCCGATAGCCCGCAAATTTACCGGAGTAGGGGGTAAGGTTGGTCATTTCCAATTGCTGGAAGCGTGTCACAATATCCAGATTGTGCAGCGGATCGAACAGGCTCAGATTGCCTTCGACGCTGACAGGACTATAGCGATCCACCTTACCCTTAAAGCTGACCCGCGCGGCTTTAGGTTGCCGATTGTCGAGGCTACCGATCTCGCCATTTAGGGTCTGGATGCTGGTGGCAAAGTCAGGCTCAAGGCTAAGATCGGCGAAATAGCCCGATCCGTTGATGACTTTAATAGCGCCGATTTGAATGCCCAATCCAGCCTCGGTTTTGCTTTCGCTTTTGGGCGGCGCGCTGGGGGATGCCTTGGCGGTGGGTGCGCTACTGCTGGATTTCACCAGCAGATCACTCAGGTTACTGGACAGGTCTGGGTTGATGATGAAGCGTGCATAAGGCTGTATGACGTCAATTTTTCCGATGTTGAGCTGCTCTTGGTGCCGATAGTCGATACCGGCCAAGGTGAGGCGCTGCCACTTCAAGAGGTCGCGATTTTGCCGGGTTTCCAAGGTGTGTAATTGGCTGATTTCAGCCTGTCCACTGACCCGAAACGCCAAGGGTTGGGTGCTATTTAATTCAATACCAAGGTTGCTGGCCAGCAGACCGCTGCGCAGTTCCAACTGTATAAATGGCGCAAGATAAGCCTGTGCAAGGCGCAGATCGAGGTCGTTAGTAGCCAATTGCAGCGTACCGCGTCCAGCGGATAGGTTGAGTTGCCCTTCTGCCTTGAGTTTGCCAAGGCTGCCAACTTGCGTATTGAGCAAGAAGCTCAGAGGTTTTTGCCCCGCCGTATCGAGGTTGCGCAGATCGAGGTTCAAAGGCCCTAGCTCAAGGTTAACCGGCTCTTTAGGCTGGCGATCGGCAAGGTGGATCTGATAGTCGCGTAATTGGACATGATCCAGCGACAGACGCCAGCCGCTGTCGGAACTGCTGGGCTTGGCTGCTGTGGGCTTGGTCGTAGCGGGCACTGAGGGTGAGGCAAAGAGTTTTTGCCAATCAAGCTCGCCATCGGCTTCACGTGCGGCCCAAGTTTCCAGTTTTTGGCTGTTGATCTGACCGATGCTGATCTGACGCTTAGCCAAGTCCACCGAGGTTTTCGTGATATTCAGCTCCGCCAAGCGCAGCAGGGGGCGTTTATCGCGGCTGCTGAGGCTCAAGGATTGGCCGCTCAACGACAGGTTATCCAGCTTGAGTTGCAGCGATTGCGCAAGGCTGAGCTGAACCTCGCTGCTGAGATTCAGGCTGCCTTTTTCCAGCACCAGCGGCATGGCTGCGCTCAGGTAAGGGCGGATTTGCCGAAGATCTAACGCCTGTACCTTCAATTGCCCTTTGAGCTGTAGCGGCTTGAGTTGCAGTTCACCTTGCCAGTCGATCTGCTGGCCGTTTTTATTGCGTGCCACTAGGCTGAGTTGAGCCGCTTGCTCGCCTTGGGTAGAAAGCTGGCGCAGCTCAATATTCAGATCTTCAAGGCTCAGATTTACGGGCTCGCGCAGCCCTGAATCCTGAAACTGCCAGTGCCCCTGTAGGAGACGCACGCTGTCAATCTGGATACTGGGAGGGCTGCTTTCTGTGTTGTCACTAGGGCTGCTGGGTATTTTGAACCACTGTTGCAGATTGAGCTGGCCATTGGCGGCGCGGGTAATCTGTCCGGCTGGGCGCTCTAATTCAAGGCTGAACAGGTGTATTTTGCCCTGCCATAGGCTGTCCCACGCCAGATGCGCGGAGAAGCGCTCAAAGCTGAGCTGCGGTTTTTTCGGCTCGCCTAGTGTGAAACCGTGCAGGCTGAGTTTCAGCGCAAAGGGATCAAACTCAAGGCGCTCTAGGTTAGCGGGTAGCTTGGCGTATTGCGCCAGTTGCTGATTGATCAGTCGCACGCCGAGAGTGGGTAACACCAGATAACCCAGCAGGCTGTAAAGGCCGAGGCTGATCAGCACAGCCGCAGAGAGACGCTTTAGTAGTTTCAGCATAGGAGTTCTGTGGCATGGCTTATTTTCCACAGTATGGCACGCTGATTTCCCAGCGAAAGGCGCGGATGCAGGCAGAATGTGTCAGCTATCGGCTTTTAGCGAGCGCTTAGGGTAGATATCGTAGCGGCTGGACTTGCCTTCTAGACTAAAGCCGGGGTTTGGCCCTTCAATGATAGGCGCTTTGCGAGGCCGTTTAACTACCACGCGATGGCTAGCTAACTGTAGTGCTGCGGCGAGTAGTGCCGGAGCATCTTGATCGTCGCCCACCAGTGGCCGAAACAAGCGCATTTCCTTTTTGACCAGCGCTGATTTATCCCGGTGCGGAAACATCGGGTCGAGGTAGATGACTTGTGGCGCAGGGTTCGCCCAATCCTGCATCTGCACAATGGCATTGCCTGCTAGAAGCTGCATGCGCTCAATGATCGGCCAGACCTGTGCGTCCTGTCGGCCTCGCGCGAGGCCGTCTTCCAAGAGCGCTGCAATGATTGGCTGGCGCTCCATCAGTGTCAGCTGGCAACCCAGCGAGGCTAACACGAAGGCATCGCGGCCTAAACCGGCGGTGGCATCGAGAATCTGTGGGCGCACACCGGGTTGAATACCCACTGCTTTAGCGATCATCTGCCCGCTGCCGCCGCCGAATTGACGACGGTGAGCCGCCGCGCCCTCGACAAAATCCACCCGTACCGGCCCCGGCGCATCTGGGCCTAAGTCGCGCAGTTGCAGGCCTTGTTGCGTGACCTCCAGCGCAAACTCGGCCTCAGTGGTGGCTGAGTCAAGCAGGCCGAGTCGCTGTTGCCAGTTGTGAGCAACAGCGGCCAATGTGGGCTCTGTGGCTTCGATGCGGATTAAGGCCGGTTGCATATCGAGTGATCAGCCTCGGTGGTGACGGCGGAAGTAGTCGATCAGCCCCTGAGTGGAGGCATCTTCAGCAATTTGCGAGCTGTCATAGGCAGTCAGATGGCCGTAGACGTTTTTGCCCAGCTCTTTGCCTAGCTCCACGCCCCACTGATCGAAGGAATTCACTCCCCAAATCACGCCCTGTACAAAGACTTTATGCTCATAGAGGGCAATCAGCGCGCCTAAACGGCTGGGGGTCATGCGTTCGATGATCAGGGTATTGCTGGGGCGGTTGCCCGGAATCACCTTGTGCGGTGCCAGCCGTTCGACTTCGGTTTCAGGTAGGTTTTTGGCGCGCAGCTCGGCTTTGGCTTCATCCAGCGTTTTACCGCGCATCAGCGCTTGGCTTTGCGACAGGCAGTTGGCGTACAGCCATTCGTGGTGGTCAGCCACCGGGTTGTAGCTGACCACGGGCACCAGAAAGTCGGCTGGAATCAAGCGAGTGCCTTGGTGCAGCAGTTGGTGGTAGGCATGCTGGCCGTTACAGCCGACATCGCCCCAAATCACCGGGCCTGTATCGCAGGAGACTGGGCTGCCATCTTGCCGTACACGCTTGCCGTTGGACTCCATGTCAACCTGCTGCAAGTGCTTCACAAAGTTGCGCAGGTAGTAGTCATAAGGCAAAAACGCCTGACTTTGCGCGCCCCAGAAGTTGCAGTACCAGACACCCAATAGGGCCATGATCACCGGCATATTGCTTTCAAAGGGCGCGGTGCGGAAATGGCAGTCCATGCTGTAAGCGCCGGACAGCAAATCCTTGAAGTTGGCGATGCCGATGGCCAGCGCAATGGGCAATCCGATGGCTGACCATAGGGAGTAACGTCCGCCCACCCAATCCCACATGGGGAAGATGTTTTCCTCGTGGATACCGAACTCAACAGCGGCTTTGCGGTTGGTGGTGACGGCGATGAAGTGCTGGTGCAGCTTCTCTTTGCAGCCACCACGGCCCAGATACCACGCGCGGGCAGCCTCGGTGTTTTTCAGGGTTTCGAGGGTGCTGAAGGATTTGCTGGAGACGATGAACAGCGTGGTTTCGACGTTCAGGTGTTTGACCGCTTCGCGGAACTCGCTGCCGTCGATATTGGCTAGATAGTGGCAATGAATGTTCTGCTGGCGCGTTTGGCGGGTCAGAGGCAACAAGGCTTCCGTAACCACCTGCGGGCCGAGGAAGGAGCCGCCGATGCCGATGTTCACCACGTCAGTGATGGCTTTGTCGCTATAGCCGCGCCATAGACCGTTGTGGATGCGTTCCACCAGATCGGTCATGCGTGCCAAGCTGCGGTGTACATCGCGCATTAAATCGTGGTCGCCGACCTTGAGCTTGGCACCCATGGGACGGCGTAGCGCTGTGTGTAGGGCTGGGCGCTGCTCGGAGCCGTTGATGCTCTGTCCTTCGAACATCGCTTCGGTGGCTGCACTGAGACCGGCTTCCCGGGCCAGATTGATCAGCAAATCCATGGTTTCAGCGGTGACAAGGTTTTTCGAGTAATCCAAAAACAGGCCGCCGCTCTCCATGGAGAAACGATCGAAGCGCTTGGGGTCGGCTTCAAAGGCTTCGCGCATGTGGAAGTCCTGCATGGCTTGGCGGTGCTGTTGTAGCTGGCTCCAAGCGGGCAGGCGAGTAACATCAAGCGGTTGAGACATGGTGAGCGGCTTCCTGTGGGCTATCGAGCGATGGGAGCGTCTGAGATCAGCTCAGGTCATTCCATTGGATCAAGAGGGATGGCATATGTTCCGTCATCGGCACAATTTGGTCATACGCAGCCGATGTTCCGATAAGCGCAGAGATCCGCCATTGCTGTAGCGCAACAGATCAATGGCGGACGCGACTCACTAGCCTAATTGCACGGGAATGGCATTGCTGCTGTGGCTCAAGGCTCCATCGGGGCCCATGTACAAAATGTGCGGCTTGAAGTTTTCCAACTCGGCTTCGCTGTAATGGGCATAGGCACAGATGATTAAACGGTGGCCGACGGCGGCTTTATGCGCTGCTGCGCCGTTCACCGAAATAATCTGTGAGCCTTCCTCACCGCGAATGGCGTAGGTGGTGAAGCGCTCGCCATTATCAACGTTATAGAGTTGGATCTGCTCATATTCCCGAATCCCGGACAGATCCAGCCAGTTGCCGTCAATTGCACAGGAGCCTTCGTAATCGAGAACCGAATGAGTGACCAGCGCTCGGTGCAGCTTTGCCTTGAGCATGATGGCGTGCATAGCAGGAATTCCTCCGACTGCGTCTCGCGCAGCAATCTGTCTGAGCCCTGCTAGTCATTGCTGAGCAGGGCGAGTAAGTCTTAGGCCCGAGGGCTGAGTTCAATAGTCAGGTTGTCGATCAGGCGCGTTTTGCCCAAAAAAGCTGCCGCGAGTATGACCAAAGAGGTGCTATCGGCTGCCTCTGACGCCGGTACAAGGCTCAGGGCATCGCGGATTTCCAGATAGTCCGGACGCAATCCGGCGGCCTGCAAGGCTTTGATGCCGCCACTGCAGAGCGCTGCATAATCGCGTTGGCCGCTTTGTAGTCCCTGAGCGATCTGCTGCAAGGTGCGATAAAGCACTGGCGCTAAGGCGCGCTCGGCCTCATTTAGATAACCGTTGCGTGAGGAGAGCGCCAGCCCATCAGTCGCACGCACTGTGGGTTCACCGATGATCTGTACCGGGATCTCAAGGTCGCGCACCATACGGCGAATCACCGCCAGTTGCTGAAAGTCTTTCTGGCCGAATACCGCAACATCAGGTTGCACCATGTTGAACAGCTTGCAAACTACCGTGGCCACTCCGGTGAAGTGTCCGGGGCGGCTGTCTCCGCACAGGCCTTCTGAAACGCCGGGCACACTGACGAGGGTCTGTGCACTCTGGCCATGTGGGTACATGTCTGCAACGCCGGGTGCAAACAGTAGGGCGCATCCGGCCTCTTGCAGTTTGTCTTGGTCAGCGGCGAGGGTGCGTGGATAGCTGTCCAAATCTTCGCTTGGCCCAAATTGCAACGGGTTGACGAAGATGCTGGCCACCACCAGATCAGCATGCTGTTTAGCGGTGTGAATCAGCTGGATATGGCCGCTGTGCAAGTTGCCCATGGTGGGCACAAAGGCGATGCGCTGACCGGCACGCCGAGCATCGGCGAGGGCTGCGCGTAGCGCCGCTAGCGTCTGGACAGTCTTCATGCGTTAAACCCATGTTCGGCCGCAGGGAAAGTAACCGCCTTAACCGCGCTGGCATAGGCGGCGATGGCTGAGCGAATATCTGTTTGGCCCTGCATAAAATCTTTAACGAATTTGGGGGCGCGCCCGCTCAATGACAAGCCCAGAATATCGTGTAGCACCAGCACTTGGCCGTCAGTAGCCGCGCCCGCACCAATGCCGATGACCGGTATGCGCACGGCTTTGCTCACCTGCTCAGCTAACACGCTGGGCACGCATTCCAGAAGTAGCATGGCGGCTCCGGCTTCTTCCAATATCCGCGCATCTTCGAGCATTTTGCGGGCTTGGGCTTCTTGGCGACCTTGGACTTTATAGCCACCGAGTAGGTTCACTGATTGCGGTATTAAGCCTAAATGCGCACACACGGGCACGCCGCGCTCTGCCAGTAGGCGCACGGACTCTGCCAGCCATCCAGCCCCTTCAAGCTTGACCATGTGCGCTCCGGCTTGCATCAGCTTGGCGGCGTTGATCAGGGTTTGCTCGTTGCTAGGGTTGGCCATAAAGGGCATATCCGTGAGGATAAAAGCTCCTCGGTTGCCACGTTTTACGCTAGCGGTGTGGTAGGCCATCTCTTCAAGGCTGACCGGCAGTGTGCTGTCATGGCCTTGCAGCACCATGCCCAATGAATCGCCCACCAGCAGGATTTCGACGCCTGCTTCGCTGGATACTTTGGCAAAGGTAGCGTCATAGCAGGTCAGCATGACGATTTTTTCGCCTTTCTGTTTCAGCCCTTGCAGGGTTGTCAGGGTTATCTCTGGCATGGTGCTGTCCTCTTCGGGTGCGCACAGCTACGCGACCGGTTAGGGGGTGTGCGGATCATCTTCAAAGCCGTTCTGCCACAATGGGGGTGACAGCAAGGGCGCTATAGTCAGGATCGAGCCGCTATAAGTCAATTGTCCATGCTGTTGAGGGGCTGGGTGATACTGAGTCGCTCAAGACCCATCATCGGGCAGTTTTCTAGCAGGGTATGCAGGTGGCGTCCATCCGGGAATTGCAGTCCTTCAGGCAGCAACTCTGCCAACGGATAGAGCACAAAGGGCCGCGCGTGCAGATGGTAGTGGGGCACTTGCAAGCGTGGCTCATCAATCAGGCGCTGACCGAACACTAAGATATCCAGATCCAAGGTGCGCGGCCCCCAGCGCTCGGCTTTGCGCTCCCGCCCGTGCTGTTGCTCGATGGCTTGCAAGGCGTCGAGCAGCGCCAGTGGCGCTAAGGCGGTGTCCAGACGTGCCACGGCGTTGACATAGCGCGGCTGGTCGGCGGGGCCTAAGGGGTCGCTGCCATAAAAGGACGACACTGCCACCAAACGGCTGTGGGGGATCTCGGTCAACGCTTGCAGTGCCCGGTGTAATTGCCCCGCCGGGTCGGCAAGATTACTACCCAATCCAATATAGACGCGTTCCATAAGGCCCTCAGTCTGTGGGCTGATGGCTGGTGCTGCCTGAGCGCGGGCCACGTCGGCGTTTGCGAGGTGCTCCAGCTGCGTTGGGTTCGCTTAGGTTGCGGATCATCAGGCGACGTTCTTTATCAGGGACATCTTGATAGCGCGTCCACCAATCGCCAAGCCCGTCGGTCTGCTCCCCAGCGCTTTCGCGCAGCAGCAGAAAGTCATAGCCAGCCCGAAAGCGCGGGTTTTCTAGCAGCAGGTCAGCCCGCTTACCTTGACGGCGCGGCAGACGCTCCTGCATGTCCCAAATTTCCCGTACCGGCAGGGTAAAGCGTTTGGGAATGGCCGTGCGCTGGCATTGTTCCCAGATGATGTCGTGGGCGGCTTCCTGCATGGCTGGAATGGGCGGAATACCTTGGTTTTGTAGCTCAATAGCCCGTGCAGGCAGGGCGGGCCAAAGCAGTGCGGCAAACAAAAACGCCGGAGTGACCGGTTTATCCTGAGCAATCCGCTGATCAGTGTTGATCAGCGCCTGCCGGATTAGCGCCTCGGTGTATTCCGGGTTGTCGTGCAGGGCTTCAGCGGTGGCCGGAAACAGCGGGGCGAACAGCTCATGCTCGATGAGTAGATCGAAGGTGGCTTCAGCCTTGCCGCCCATGAACAGCTTTAGCACCTCTTCAAACAGACGGGCGGCGGGAATATCTTCCAGCATCGGCGCGAGTCGGCGGATGGGCGCACGGCTATGGCGTTCCAGCTCAAAATCCAACTTGGCGGCAAAGCGCACCGCGCGCAGCATGCGCACCGGGTCTTCTAGGTAACGCTGCTCAGGCGTGCCGATCAGCCGAATTAAGCGGCTGCGAATGTCTTGCACTCCGTGAATATGGTCGAGGATGCGCTCGCTGGTGGGGTCGTAATACAGGGCGTTGATGGTGAAGTCACGGCGATGGGCATCTTCTTCCAAGGTGCCGTAGATGTTATCGCGCAGGATTCGGCCACTTTCATGGCGGGATGACAGGTGATCATCCTCCTCGTCGTCATCTTGGGGGCGATCAGCACGGAAGGTCGCGACCTCAATGATTTCTCGACCAAACTGCACATGCACCAGCTTAAAGCGGCGACCGATGATCCGTGCGTTGCGAAACAGGTTGCGGACTTGCTCCGGGGTGGCGCTGGTCGCGATGTCGTAATCCTTGGGCTGCATGTGTAGCAGAAGATCGCGCACACAGCCGCCCACCACATAGGCTTGATGCCCGCACTGTTGCAGGCGTTCCACCACACTCAAGGCATTACGGCTGATATCCTGTGGATGCAGGTTGTGCTGAAAAGGTGGAAGTTCCGGCGAGGTGTGCCGGCGTGGCAGTTGGCTCAGAGGGCGGCCAATAAACTGGAACAGCTTCTTCAGCATGAGGGGCACTGTGCTAGGGATTGGGTAACTGGCTTGACATCTTCCTCTCCCGAAAGGAAGGGGATCCCTAATGTTGCCATCAGGGTTTTCTGCTTCATCAAGGGCTGCCCGGAGGAAGGCTTGGTTATCGCCATAATCATCCCCGCAACGGGGACTTTTACGGCTTCGATCCAACCGAAGTCCCTCAGGTCTCACACCCTCTCGACAGACGTCACTTCCCGCAAGCCCTGCGGTAGGTCGTAAGGACAGGTGAACGATAGCACAACATAGGAAGACGCGCGAACAGGGGGCACTAAAGTGTCCGCGCTATCCCTCCTCGCATTGAGGTACGGGGTTTCTCGCGCAAAAACGATGAGTATGAGGCTGCAATCGCCAGACATGCAAAAGGGAGCCGAAGCTCCCTTTCATGAAGATGTTACGCGCTTTTCTTATTGTTATTAGTTGGGCCAATTATTCTTGTTGTTCACCCATCCCTAGGCGCTTAGCGCTTTCGGGAATGACTCCTACAAGGGAGCTAATAGCGAACGGATACCTTTGGTCGATGAGGTAGCCTTTAGGGCTAGTGTGGTGGCTGCTGTTTCGCAGTTTTATTCTTCTCACCCTGTCGCGGGTCTCCCCTACGACAACTCCTCTCCAAAAGAATCAGTTAGCTTCGCCTCTGCCGTCTTATTGTTATTTTGCTAGAGCCGTTGCGTGTTGTTCTTGTTATGGATGCGTGCTTGTTATTCTTGTTGTATCTAATACATAGCATGGTGCGTGCCAACTTTTTAAAGTCCTTTTAATTCATAGGGTTATGCGGAATGTCTTAAAGGTTGTAGCAAGGCTTGGGTAATGATTTGTTACCGATCAACCCGGTAATTGTTACGCCGCGCAAGGAGCGGTAACACTTTTGGGCACAGGGTGCGCCTAGCGTTACCGAGGTGACAGTGCCAGCCCGTCAATCGGCTAGCCCGGATTTGCGCCGAGGAATGCCCAGTCGTTGACGGCGTTCCCATAGGCATTTGCGGCTGATGCCGAGCTTGCGGGCCAGCTCGGTTTCGGTCATGTGGTCTTGATGTTCCAGCACGAAATGCTGGAAGTAGTCTTCCAGTGATAGATTTTCCGCCGGTTCGTGGCTGCTGGTGCTGGAAGGCGGCGGCGTGTCATCAAACAGGGCCGTTGTGTTGTTGAACGCTTCGAGGGCAGAAAGTTCCAGATCAATACCCAGTGATTCCACGCCGATCTCCAGTTTGTCACTGAGGATGGCCGCGCGCTCGACGGCGTTTTCTAGCTCGCGGACGTTGCCGGGCCAGCCGTAGCGCAGGATGGTTTGGCGGGCTTCTGGGGAGAATGACAGCCTTCCCGCTTTTAGCCGCTCACTTTGGCGGGTGAGGAAGGCTTCGGCGATGTCCAGTACGTCTTGTTCGCGCTCGCGCAGGGGCGGCAGTTTGAGGGCGATGACGTTTAGGCGGTAGTAGAGGTCTTCACGGAAGTGGCCTGCGCGGGCGAGGGTTTTTAGGTCGCGGTGGGTGGCGGCAATCAACCGGACGTTGACCTTTTGTGAGTGTACCGAACCCACTCGGCGGATCTCGCCTTCTTGCAGCACGCGCAGCAGCCGCGCTTGGGCTTCTAACGGCAGTTCGCCGATTTCATCAAGAAACAGGGTGCCACCGTTGGCAGCTTCGACCAGTCCGGTGCGGGCGGCGGTGGCTCCGGTGAACGCGCCTTTTTCGTGTCCAAACAATTCGGATTCGATCAGGGTTTCCGGGATGGCCGCGCAGTTGACGGAAATCATCGGGGCTTGGCTGCGCTGGGATAGGTTATGCAGCGCGCGGGCGACCAATTCTTTGCCGGTACCGGATTCGCCGAGAATCAGTACGTTGGAGTCGGTGGGGGCTACTTTGCGAATCTTGCCGAACAGGTCTTGCATGGCCGTAGACTGGCCGATGATGCCTAGCTCACTGTGGTTCGGGCTGTTGCTGGGTGTGCTAGGAGCGACCGGCTCCGGGGCAATCGGTGTGGCAGGTGGGGAGCTAGGTGCCACCGTCCGTTCTTTGAGGGTATGGGCGATGGCTTGCAGCATTTCATGGTGGTCGAAGGGTTTGGCGATGTAGTCCACCGCCCCCATACGCACGGAGTCCACGGCTGAGCGCAGGCTGGCGTAGCTGGTCATGATCAGCACCGGTTTACCGGCGGCATGGCCGATCAGCTCGGTGCCGGGGACGCCAGGTAAGCGCAGGTCGCTGATGATCAGGTCAAAGCTTGGGATGCTGTAGCGATCCAAGGCTTCCTGTACGGAGCCTGCCTCGCTGATTTGGTACTGGTTGCGCTCCAACAGGCGGCGCAGGGCAGAGCGGATGATGGTTTCGTCTTCGACTATGAGAATGTGCGGCATGGAAAAGTCTCTCGGCAATCTCTGGGCCTGATGCGGGTGGCGTGCAGGCTTTAGCCTGTAACGGGTGGCGTCTCGACATGGCGTGGTAGGCGGATGCGGATGCGGGTTCCGCGTTGCCTTACAGGGTCCAGCGGGCTTTCGATATCGACTTGGCCATAGTGCTCTTCCACAATGGAATAGACCAGCGCAAGCCCAAGGCCGGTGCCTTTACCCGGGTCCTTGGTGGTGAAGAAGGGTTCGAACAGCCGGTCTTGTATGTTCGTCGGAATGCCGGTGCCGTCATCTTCCACCATCAGGCAAACACTCTGTTCCGTAGCGCTGCTGCTGACCTGAATACGCCCACCCGGTTGAGAGGCATCGCGTGCATTGGACAGCAGGTTGATCAGCACCTGTGCCAGCCGTTGCGGGTCGCCTTCGGCAAAATGCTCAGGGTTGCAACGGTTGATGAACAGCACCTCGGTGTTGTCACGGTTGAGGGACAGCAGGGCGATGGCATCCTGTGCGATGGCGGTCAGGCTGACTGGGTAGAAACGCTGCTGGTGGCTACCGGCATGGGCAAAGCTCATCAAGGATTGCACGATTCTGGAGATGCGCTTGGTCTGCTCAACGATCTGACTGCTGATCTCGCTGATTTCCTGATCGGTGTCGCGCTCTTCGCGTAGGTTTTGCGCCAGACAGGCAATGCCAGTGACGGGGTTGCCGATTTCATGGGCCACACCTGCGGCTAAACGGCCAATGCTGGCCAGCCGCTCGGAGTGGATCAGGCGATCTTCCAGCACCTGCGTTTCGGTGCAGTCTTCCACCAGTAACACTAGGCCGGTGCTGCCGGGGGCGAGGGGTTCTTCAATGGCCGCTTTATGCAGGTTTAGCCAGCGGGCTTTGCCATCCAAGGCTAGGCGTTGTTTGTGCTGGTGCTCGTCGGCTTGCTGGATAAATTCTTCTAGCAGGGTGCGCCAAGGCTCATCCAAGGTGGCGAGCCGCGAGCCGACCACCGCTTGGGCGGAGATATCGGTCAATTCCTCCATGGCGCGGTTCCACATGAGGATTTCCCGATCCTTGGCCAGCGAACATACGCCCATGGGCAGGTCTTGTAGGGTTTGCCGATGGTAACGGCGCAGGGCATCCAGTTCAGCCGCTAACCCAGTGAGCCGCGAGCGGTAGTCTTCCAGTCGGCTTTCGATGAAGTGAATATCTTCGCTGACGAAGCTTTCCGCCGTCTGTTTATAGGGTAGAAAGTTTTTGACGATATCTTGAGCCACACTCGGCCCCATCAAGCTCGATAGGTTGGCTTCGATGTGATCGCGCAGTCGCCTTAGGGCATAGGGGCGTTGTTCGTCATAGGGCAATTGCAGGGCGCTGAGGGCTTGTTCGACCTCTTTTTGCGCGGTCTGCGGGCCTAGGGGTTTGGCTAATTGCTGGGCAAATTCCTGCGGCGAGCTGGCCAGTAACTCTCGGCGCTGGGGCAGGCGCATATTGTCCACGGCACAGGCTTCAGCGGCGCGGATTTCCTCAGGGCTAGAGGTGGTGAACAGTGAGACCAGCGAAAACACCAGCACATTGATAGCCAGTGAGCCTACAGCCGCTAAGTGCCAGGTGTTCTCATCCAGCACATAGGTGTGATCCAGCAGCGGGATATAGAAGGTGTCTTGACCTCCGATCAAGGGCAGCAGCATGGTTACCAGCCACACGGAAATTCCCGCCAGTAACCCGGAGATATAACCGTAGCGATTGGCGGCAGGCCAATACAGGGTGGACAGCACGGCAGGCAGAAAGTGCAGGGTAGCGACATAGGCTACGCTGCCAAGGCTGGTTAAATCCTGCTTGCTGTCGAGCAGCCGATAAAACCCGTAACCAGCCATGATGATGACTAAGATCAGACCGCGCCGCGTCCACTTCAACCAACGGTAAATGTCACCTTTGGCCGGTGGTTGATAGAGCGGCAAAATCAAGTGGTTGATCACCATACCCGACAGCGCCAAGGTACTGACGATGATCAAACCGCTGGAGGCCGATAAGCCGCCGATAAAGGCCAGTAGCGCCAGCCCTTCGCTTTTAAGCGCCAAGCCAAGGCCGAGGGTGAAGTATTCCGGGGGAGTGGCTACGCCAAGCTTTAGGCCGCTCCATAAAATCAGCGGCACCGCCAAACTCATCAACAGCAAAAACAGCGGCAACCCCCAACTGGCGCTGGTCATGCTGCGTGGGCTGATGCCTTCAGTAAAGGCCATGTGGTACATGTGCGGCGTGACCAAGGCCGCTGCAAAAAACACCAGCAACATGGTACGCCATGGCCCCTCATTGAGCGGTGCGTGCAGCGCGGCCAGCGCCACTTGATTTTGCAGCAGCCAGTCTTCCAGTCCACTGGGGCCATCAAACACCACAAAGAGCGCATATAGCCCGATGACGCTTAGGGCCACTAACTTCACCAGTGACTCGAAGGCGATGGCCAGCACCAAGCCTTCGTGTTTTTCCCGTGAGGCAATCTGCCGTGCGCCAAACAGCATGGTAAACAGCATGATCAGGAGACAGTAACTCAGGGCAACGTGTTCAGGCTGGGGTTCCTGCGTCATGATGCCGATGGTGTCGGCCACGGCCTGAATTTGCAGGGCCAGCAGCGGCAGCATACCGATTAGCATCACCAAAGTGGTCAGCGCGCCACTCCAAGCGCTGCGAAAGCGAAACGAAAACAGATCGGCCAGCGACGAAAGCTGATAGGTACGAGTCAGACGCAAAATGGGGTGTAGCAGCACCGGAGCGAGCAAAAAAGCGCCACTGACCCCCAGATAGGTAGCCAGATAGCCATAGCCGTATTGGTAAGCCAAAGCCACAGTGCCATAAAAAGCCCAAGCGCTGGCATAAACGCCGATGGACAGGATGTAGGTCAGCGGATTGCGCACGACCCAGCTAGGAATCAGTCCGCGCTCGGTAATCCAAGCAATACCAAACAGTAAGGACAGGTAAAGGGCGCTGATCAGCAGCAAATGGCTGAGGCTAAAGCTGGTCAATGTCGCTTCCACTTTGCAGGATAAAGGTCACCAAGATCAGGATGAGCCACAGCATATAAGGCCGATACCAAGCGCCATCGGGGGCAATCCACCAGTCCATAATAGTGGGGGAAAACAGGTAGATGCCCACCACCAAAATCAGTACCAGCCGGTAGATATACATGCCAGCGCTCCTTGCGCCATGGGGTGGGGGCGGATGGTAGCGGAAGGGGCCAAGTAGGGCCACCTTTGCGACTTAGGGCAATCTGTAGTCGGTTTCGGCAAGGCTGAGGCGAGTAGGGATGTGGGTTGCCTGCCATTGCTGAATACCCCATTGCAACAGGCTGTACGGCGAGGTGTGAGCCAGCTCAGGCGGAGGCTGCTGGCCGAGGGCGCGCAAGGCTTGCCATAACCAATAGGCGGCTTGATCTGACTGCAAGGGCGGGGCTTGGCGGCTCTTGCTCAGTTTGTGGCCATCTGCTTGGATGATCAGTGGCAGATGCAGATAGCGAGGCTGCACTAGGCCTAGGACTTCCTGCAAATACAGTTGGCGCGGGGTGGAGTCCAGTAAATCTGCGCCCCGCACCACATCAGTGATGCCCTGCCAAGCGTCATCCACCACCACGGCCAATTGGTAGGCAAAGACGCCATCACGGCGCTGAATGATGAAGTCACCCACCTGCTGCGCGAGTTGCTGCTGATAAGCGCCTTGCACGCGGTCAACAAAGGCATAGCTGCGCTCCGGCACCCTTAGGCGCAGGGCGGCATCTTGTGAGCCATGTCCTGCATGGCGGCAAAAGCCGGGATAGGCTCCGGGCCATGCTTCTAGGTGCTTGCGTGAGCAGCTGCAAAAATAGGCCAGTCCCTGCTGCTGTAACCAAGCAGCGGCTTCTTGATAGGCGGCTTGGCGTTGGCTTTGGCGGATCACCGGGCCATCCCATTCAAAGCCGTAGTGTTCTAGGGTGCGCAGAATAGCGTCTTGAGCGCCGGGGACTTCGCGCGGGCCATCCAGATCCTCCATACGCAGTAACCAGAGGCCATTGACGGCTTTGGCATCCAGATAAGAGGCAAGGGCAGCGATCAGTGAGCCAAAGTGCAAATGACCACTGGGGGTTGGCGCAAAACGGCCTATGTAGCGGCTAGGGACTGTATCGGGCATGAGGTCAACCGGCAGAGGGGAGCCAGTCGGCAGGCGAGGCATAGCTGCCCCGCCGCTGCAGAGGGTTAGGAGCCGATCTGCTTTTCTTTTATTTCAGCTAGCGTTTTGCAGTCAATGCACAGGGTAGCGGTGGGACGGGCTTCCAGACGGCGAATGCCGATCTCTACGCCGCAGGATTCACACCAGCCATAGTCATTGGCTTCAATTAACTGAAGGGTTTCGTCGATCTTTTTGATCAGCTTACGCTCGCGGTCGCGTGCCCGTAGCTCTAGGCTGAACTCTTCTTCCTGACTGGCACGGTCGGCCGGGTCGGGAAAGTTGGCGGCTTCGTCCTGCATGTGATGCACAGTACGATCTACCTCTTCCATCAGCTCCTTTTTCCACTGGTTGAGGATGGTGGTGAAGTGGGCGCGCATTTCATCGCCCATATATTCCTCGCCCTGCTTTTCCTTGTAGGGCTGGAAGCCTCGAACCAATTGAGCGTTTTTTTGCGTGTCTTTGGTAATGGGCATGATGGCTGCCTCTCGCTGTGTCCATGGCGCAGTTGAGGATTTTTCCTCGCCAGCAGAACAGGGTCTGCAACTGCAGGCGGGGGAAATTACCAGATTGCAGAGCTGCATGCTACTCCAGACTAGCGCGGCTAGTGCGGCATTTGTCGCCAACTGGATAGAATCCTTCCTTTATTAGCCTGAGGTATGTCCATGAGCCAGACCTATAGTGAGCGCAGTCGGGCTATTGAGCCTTTTCATGTGATGGCCTTGTTGGCGCGCGCCCATGCCTTGGCGGCTCAGGGTCATGATGTGATTCATCTGGAGATTGGCGAGCCGGACTTCACCACGGCAGCGCCCATTGTGGCGGCGGGGCAAGCGGCCTTGGCGGCCGGTCATACCCGCTATACCGCTGCCCGAGGTTTACCGGCCCTACGTGAGGCGATTTCGGCGTTTTATCAGTCGCGCTATGGTCTGTGCATTGATCCTGAACGGATTCTCATCACTCCCGGTGGTTCTGGGGCACTGTTACTAGCCACTAGCTTATTGGTCGATCCCGGTCGCCATTGGCTGCTGGCGGACCCGGGCTACCCCTGCAATCGTCACTTTCTGCGTTTGGTGGAGGGGGCGGCGCACTTGGTGCCGGTGGGCGCAGAGACGCGCTATCAGCTTAACGCCGATTTGGTTGAGCAACATTGGAATGCAGCCAGCGTTGGTGCTTTGGTGGCGTCACCGGCTAATCCCACGGGGACCTTGCTGCATCTGGATGAGCTGGCAGCGTTATCGCACAGCCTCAAGCGCAAAGGCGGGCATCTGGTGGTGGATGAGATTTATCACGGCCTGACCTATGGCTGCGAAGCGGTCAGCGCCTTGGCGGTGGACGACGAAGCCTTCATCCTCAACAGTTTCTCCAAATACTTCGGCATGACGGGCTGGCGGTTGGGTTGGTTGGTCGCGCCTCCAGAAGCGGTTCCTGCCTTGGAAAAGCTGGCGCAGAATCTCTACATCAGTGCGCCGACCTTAGCTCAGCACGCGGCCTTAGCCTGTTTTACGCCAGAAACCCTCGCCATCCTCGAAGCACGCCGTGCTGAATTTGCAAAGCGGCGCGATTATCTGCTGCCTGCCCTGCGAGCCTTGGGCTTTGAGATTGCGGTGGAGCCAGAAGGGGCTTTTTACCTCTATGCCGACATCAGCCGTTTGGGCGGCGATGCCCAAGCCTTCTGCCAACATCTGCTAGAAACCGAATACGTAGCGGTGACGCCGGGCTTGGATTTTGGCCACTACCGCGCCAGTCAGCACCTGCGTTTTGCCTACACCCAACCGATTCCACGTTTAGAGCAAGCCGTAGCGCGCATTGCCCGTGCCTTGCGCCACTGGAGCCCCTGATGCACTTCCCGCCACCCTTAGAAGAAGGCCGTCTGATTCGGCGCTATAAGCGCTTTCTAGCGGATATCGTGACTGCTGATGGCGAAGAGCTGTGCATCCACTGTCCCATACCGGTTCTATGCACAACTGCATGCAGGAGGGCGGGCGCATTTGGTTTCAGCGCAGCAGCAAGCCGGGGCGTAAATTGCCCGCTACCTGGGAGCTGGCCGAAACGCCGCAGGGTCGGCTGGCCTGCATCAATACCCAGCGCGCCAATCCCTTGGTGGAGGAAGCGCTACAGGCAGGCGTGTTGACCGAGCTGGCGGGTTTCACTCAGATCAAGCGTGAAGTGCCTTGTGGCAGCAGCCGTATGGATTTTCGGCTCGACTATCCCGCAGGCCCAGCGTTTATGGAAGTTAAAAGTGTCACCCTAGGCTTTGCTGATTCCGCCGTGGCAGCCTTTCCCGACACTAAAAGTGCGCGAGGCACACGGCATCTGCACGAGTTGACTGCGCTGGCTGAAGCCGGCATTCGAGCCATACAGCTGTATTGCGTCAATCTGTCCGACATAGAAGCGGTGCGCCCTGCTCATGAGCTTGACCCTGTTTACGCTCAAGCCTTGCAAGCGGCTCAGCGCGCGGGCGTTGAGGTGCTGGCTTACGGAGCGACTCTGTCTCCGGAGGGCCTTTGGCTGTCCCGAAAACTGGCGGTGTTGCTGTAAGCCTTAGGTCGTAGTTGAGGCGAGATACTGGGGCTTTTCTGCGTGCATCAAGGTGCGCTATTTGCCCCTTGAACCCTTGTTTTTCGCGGCGCAGTCAAATGATGACCTAGCCTGTAAAGCGATACGACCTTGGTCGCAACTGTGGCGGGTACGTTGAGCCCATCGCTTGCCAAGAGTACACTGCCCCTTCCGTGGCTGCCCATCGTCTGCAAACCAAACAGATGATGCTCCCGGAGAGTGAGTGCGCTTGGCTGAAGGCAGTTCCTGTCGAAGGCAGATGCGCAGTTCTGGCATGTCTCCTCAGGTGAGTGATCAGCCTCACGTGCCCTGAGAGATTTCCTCTGTGTTCACCTGATGATACGGAGTCTGCATGCCGATCCATGGGTCGGCAGCACGGTGGCCGGCTGGCCGCTACCCGGATGTGCTGCAACGGGCTTTTAGTTGCCAAGGGTTATTGACCCTGAATATAAAAGCGCGTTGCGAAGGTAGCTTGAGCTACTCCGCCGCCAGTGGGCACATAAACCCCGACTGGCTGGACATATCCAGGGCTGCCTGGCCAAACAGTTTCGCGCGCGCCAAGTGCGGTCGTGAACATTTTTTGCTGCGTTCTGGGAGAAGCGTTAATGACGCAAAATAGCGAAGCGCTGGATGTGGTTCTGGTTGGAGCCGGCATCATGAGCGCTACCCTTGCGGTACTGCTCAAAGAGCTCGACCCCAGCCTCAAGCTGGAAATTGTAGAAATGCGGGAAGCCGGAGCACAAGAAAGCTCCAACCCATGGAACAATGCCGGCACCGGCCACGCCGGACTTTGCGAGCTGAACTACACCCCGCAAAGTGCCGATGGCTCCGTCGAAATTTCTAAAGCCGTCGCCATCAATTGCCAGTTTGAAGTGTCCAAGCAATTTTGGGCCTACATGACCGGTCGTGAAGGCTTTGGAACGCCTAGCAACTTTATTCACTCGGTTCCGCACCTGAGCTTTGTTCGGGAAAAAGACGTCCCCTTCCTGAAAAAACGCCACGAGCTGCTCAGCGCGCACCACACCTTTGCTGATATGGTCTACACCGAAGACCGTGACACCATCGCGCAGTGGGCTCCACTGATGATGCCAGGTCGCCCAACCGGTGAGCGCATTGCAGCCACCCGTTCCTTGAGAGGCACAGACGTCAACTTTGGTGCCCTGACTCAGCAACTGTTGGGTTATTTGGCCGCTCAGCCCGGTGTGAAAATCACCTACGGCCACAAAGTAGTCGGCCTCAAGCGTCAAGCGGACGGCTGGAGCGTTAAAGTGGGCGATGTGCGCAGCATTGATACCCGCGAAGCAAAAGCCAAGTTCGTATTCCTCGGCGCAGGTGGCGGTGCATTGCCCTTGCTGCAAATGTCGGGTATCGAAGAAGGCAAAGGCTTTGGTGGTTTCCCGGTTAGCGGTCAGTGGCTGCGCTGCGATAACCCCGAAGTGGTGAGCAAGCATCAGGCTAAGGTGTACAGCCAAGCCGAAGTAGGCGCGCCGCCCATGTCGGTGCCGCACTTGGACACCCGTGTGGTCGATGGCAAAAAATCCCTGCTGTTTGGGCCTTATGCCGGCTTCACTACCAAGTTCCTCAAGTTTGGCTCCATCATGGATCTGCCTTTGTCCGTGCGTCTGAGCAACATCAAACCGATGTTGGCCGTAGCGCGTGACAACATGGATCTGACCCGTTACCTGATTCGTGAGGTAATGCAGTCCATGGAAGACCGTCTGGCTAGCCTGCGTAAGTTCTACCCTGAAGCCAAAGCTGAAGATTGGCGTCTGGAAATTGCAGGGCAGCGCGTGCAGATCATCAAAAAAGATCCGCAAAAATGTGGCGTTCTGCAATTTGGTACTGAGCTGGTTGCGGCCAAAGATGGCTCCATGGCAGCGCTGCTGGGTGCCTCTCCGGGCGCTTCGGTTACGGTACCTATTATGCTGGGCCTGATTGAGCGTTGCTTCCCTGAGCAAGCGAAATCCGAAGCTTGGGCAACTAAGCTGGGTGAAATTTTCAAAGCTCGTGAGAAGCAGTTGCAAACCGATGCTGACCTGTATCGTCAGGTCAGCACGGAGTCTGCTGATCGTCTGGGCCTGAACGGCTAATCAGCTGCTTTAGGTGATGCCGCCACGGTCTAGCCCATGGGCCGTGGCGGATTTAAAAACGACCCCTTTCCGTGCAACAGTGGCCTGTGTAGGGCCGAGGCGCTTATACTGCCCGCCGCTCGTATCTCGGAAATGGAGAAAACAACATGCTACAGCGCCTGTTGTTTGGTGTTGTCATGGCCTGTGCTTTGGGCCTTGCTGGTTGTGCGCATAGCCCTCAGCAGCTTGATCCTGTCCCTAAATTAAAAGACCCCATTGCCCCGATGGGTCAAGGCCAGCCGGTAATCGTACGGGTGGTGGATAACCGCAGTTCGCAAACCTTGGGAACCCGTGGTGGTCTGTACCCGGAAACCAGCGCCATTGTCGTGCCCGGTGCAAGGCTGTTGCCTAAGCTGCAAGCGCAGGTGGAAGCGGGAGTACGCCTGATGGGCTTTACGCCTTCTCTGAATGCCTACGGCGCGCCGCAGTTGACCCTAACCTTGGCCGATCTGCGCTATCAATCGCCCAAAGATGACCTCTATGTCACTGAGGCCACCATTGTCGCTACCCTGCTGGTTGAGGTGCGTAACAGCAACCGCTCTTACAATGGCCGCTACTCAGCTTCTTTGAATCAGCACTTTGGCATGGCTCCCAATGAGCAGACCAACAACCAATTGGTGAGCGACGTACTTAGCGATGCTCTGACTCGTTTGTTTAAAGATCAGAACATCGGCCAGTTGCTGCAAGCGCGCTAATCAGCAGGTTTGGGATGGGGCGGCGCAAGACCGCCACCTCATCCTGTTAAAGCGGCAGTCCAGCCTTGATGCGGTACTGATTGCGTACCGGCATGGCGTACTGCTGAATCAGATAGGGTCGCTGTTCGACGGGGCAAGCGAGTAAGCGCCGATTCCACTCGATTTCAGCCTTGGCCACTTCGCTGGCACTGAATACCTGCTGCGCGCTGGGAACCTCTAGCTCAGGGTCTTGCTGTGTCCATAGGGCGTAGGCGAGATAATGCGCCGGAAACAGTCGATAGCCGCTTAGAATCTGCTGATCAAGCTGGGTTGCCAGTTGCTTGGCATCCTTGGGTGCTTGGCTGACCACTGGGCAAAAGTGAATGTGTACGCGCCCTTTGTAGCCGGTAATGCCCAGAGCGATGCTGCTGTCATCTTCGCCGGGTGCTTTGCTGTAGCTGCCGGCGCTGTCACGGATATACAGCTCGCGGGCTTTGGCCTGATCGCAGGGGTCATACTCATAACTGATGGAAATGGGCATCAGGTGCAAACTGGCGATGACCTCTGCAAAATCCTCATCCTTGCGGCTGATGTGCAGCATTTTCAGGATGGCGGAGTCGGTGCGGTCGTCACCGTCTTTGGCGCGGCCTTCGGCTTGGGCAATCCAGATCGACTCGCCATCGTGCCGAATCGAATAGTTAATGTAGGCCGAGAGCAATTGATAGGCCGCCAGCTTCTCGCGTCGCCCAGTGAGGGAGCGATGCACGATGAAGCTTTTGTTCAGCCGCATCAAATCGCTGACGAAGGGTCGCTGTAAGAGGTTGTCACCAATGGCGATGCGCGGAGTGGGCATCTTGACGTGGAACAGTGCGTAGTTGGTAAAGGCCGGATCCATCACGATGTCGCGGTGGTTAGCCAAAAACAGATAGGCCTTGCCCGGCTGTATGTGTTCAGTACCAGAGTAGCTGATGCCGTCAGTGGCGCGCTCGACGGTATAATCGACGTAGGCTTCGATCTTTTTTTGCAGCGCTTCGACGGAGCTAATGCCAGCAAATTCGCGCTGTAAACGCCAAGCGATTAGAGGTCTTAGCGCCCAGCCTAGTAGCTTGGCCAGCTTTGGAAAGCGAAAGTGAGCCAAGGTGTCCAAAAAGGCTGGATCAACCAGCAGGCGTTGCATAACGCCGGGTACTTCAGCATCAGAGTAGGGGCGGATGGCTTCGAATGCGTCCATCATATTCTCGGTAAGAAGGGATATTCATGGCCATGGACAGGCCGGGAAAGGGACGGGAATTATAGCGGCAAGCGCTGGCTGAAAGCTGGCAGGCTACGCGGGAAGTTTCAATTTCTTTGCAGAGCTGTCGAAGGTGTTACGCCTGAGCGCCTTGTTTCATAAGTTCTCAGTGTGAGTTAAACCCCAATATGCAGTGCTACAGGTGCGCCGGAATTTCGTAGGCGGTTGCCGGTCTTAGCGTACAGGATCTAGCACAAGCCGCTGTTTTTAGGAGAGGCGAGATGTTCAAGCTGCATTCATCCGTAACTATGCTGGTTGCAGGACTGGCGTTAGCGGGTTGTCAGGCCGTGAATACCACCAGTGGTGGCGCAGTGGGCGTACAGCGTCAGCAGTATATGTTCAGCATGCTGTCCACCGATCAGGTCAATCAGATGTATGCCCAGTCCTACAATGAAACCCTGACCAAGGCTTCCACGGAGGGTGTACTGGAAAAAAGCGGGGCGATACCGGTACGGGTTAACGCCATTGCTAAGCGCCTAATCGCTCAGGTATCGGTTTTTCGAGCCGATGCAGTGCGTTGGAACTGGGAGGTCAATGTTATCGACAGTGATGAGCTGAATGCCAACTGCGGCCCCGGTGGTAAGATCATTTTCTATACCGGGCTGATTGAGAAGCTCAAGCTGTCCGATGATGAGATTGCGGCAGTCATGGGCCATGAAATCGCCCACGCCCTGCGCGAACATGGCCGAGAGGGGATGTCGAAAGCCTATGGCGTGCAGATGGCCACTCAGGTGGGCTCAGCCTTTGGTTTGGGCGCAGGTGCGGATCTGGCCAACACCGGGGTGAAATACCTGATGACCTTACCCAATAGCCGCGAGAATGAAAACGAGGCTGATTTGATCGGTCTAGAGCTGTCCGCACGGGCCGGTTATAACCCGAATGCTGCTATTTCTCTGTGGCAAAAGATGAACGCGGCTAACTCAGGTAATCCGCCAGAGTTTATGAGTACCCACCCCGCGCCTAGCAATCGCATGGCGTCCTTGCAGGCAGCTATCCCGAAAGTCATGCCGCTGTACGAGCAAGCGCGTAGCAGTCGCCAGTGAGTTTAAATAGGGCACTACGCAAAGTAGTGTCCTCTATTTATAGAGTGGTAGTCGATAAATCCGCACTTTCTCAACTTAAGACTTTTATTTTATTAAGGCTTTATTTGAGTGGCACAGGTGTGACTCCTGCTTCATGAATTTTGTGCGCTTGACACTATGTTTACGGTTAACGTTGAGAAGCTGACGACATATTAACAATGGCTATTGGTTTTCAATGTTTCCCACTAATTGATTCTATGAAGGGCCAATTCAATTGGCATGCTTTCTCTAGCCATATATTTTAAAAGTGTATTTTTCTTGCCCAGCTGCATTGCTTGGCGATGCCCGCTAGGCATTGAACGGTAAAAAATACTGATTGGACGACATTGTTGTCTGGCAGTACCTTAGCTGAAGGTTGCTAGTATCAACCAAAACTTAAAGCAAAAAGCAACTGCTTTAGCTTCTTAATGCCCTAAACAAAAAGGAACAATAAAAATGGCGATGACAGGAGTTTTGCGTCCTGGACACACCCAGTTGCGCGTACTAAACCTAGAAGAGTCAGTTGATTTTTATACCAACGTCGTGGGGTTAGTAGAGACGGGGCGTGATGCTTCGGGACGAGTTTACTTTAAATGTCATGATGAGCGCGATCATAATAGCTTGATTTTGCGTGAGTCTAATTGCTCTGGTATGGATTTTTACGCTTTCAAGGTTTTGGATGGCGACACTCTGAATCGTTTGGAGTCAGACTTGAATGCCTATGGAATTTCTACCGAGCGTATACCTGCCGGCGAAATGCTAGAAACGGGTGAGCGCGTTAGATTTGAAATACCGACAGGTCATATTATCGAGCTTTACGCTGATAAAACTGAAGTGGGTGACGGTCTTGGTTATATTAATCCAGATGTCATCATTGAGGGGCGTAAAGGCATTTCCCCACTACGTTTAGATCATTGGCAAGTGCATGGTGCTGACTTGGATGGCAGCCGCGATTTATTTATTAATGTACTTGGCTTTAAGTTGGTTGAGCGTATTTTAGGTGAGGATGGCAAAACAGATATGGCTGTCTGGCTATCCTGCTCAACAAAAGCACATGATATTGCTTTTGTTCGTGACGAGCGCAGCAATACTGTTCATCATGCAGCCTATCTTTTGGATACATGGGAGCATGTATTAAAAGCTGCAGATCTGATGACAAAGCACCGAGTTTCTATTGATATTGGCCCACTGCGTCACGGCATTACTCGCGGAACTACTATTTACGCCTTTGATCCTTCGGGTAATCGTTTTGAGACATTCTGTGGCGGCTATAACTTCTATCCTGATATGAAGCCATATACTTGGACGTGGGATGAGTTGGGTACTGCTATTTTCTATCACACTCGCCAGTTAAATGAGCGCTTCCTTACTGTAGTGACTTGATTTAAAGGCGATGTTTAAGGGGGCACTCTCATGAGTGGCCCCTTGTTTACGACATTAAATTCGCTATCTGCTTTAGTGAAAATCTTCCTCTTTAATTAGGGTGTTGCTTTATGGATTTACAATTGAAGGGTCGCTATGCCGTAGTTAGCGGTTCTACAGCGGGAATTGGCTTTGCGACTGCCTGTGTATTAGCCAGTGAAGGTGCTGTGGTGTGCATTAATGGCCGCACTCAAGCGAGTGTTGATCAAGCGATCAGCCGTTTGATCACTCAGATGCCAGATGCTTTGGTCAGGGGTGTAGTAGCTGATTTAGGGACGGCTGAGGGTAGTGCGCACCTAGTTGAGGAGTGTAAGCAAGCGGATATTTTGGTAAATAACTTAGGCATTTACGAGCCAAAAGTCTTTGAGGAAATCCCGGATGAGGACTGGGAGCGTTTGTTTCAAATCAATGTCATGAGCGGTGTTCGTTTATCTCGGGCGGCGTTGCCTAATATGAAGCAACGCGGATTTGGACGCATTATTTTTGTTTCTAGTGAGTCGGGCTTAAATCCTCCACCCGAAATGGTTCATTACGGCATGACTAAATCAGCACAGCTGTCGATTTCCCGCGCTTTGGCGGAGTCGACTCAGGGTACTGGAGTGACGGTAAATAGCGTATTGCCGGGGCCAACCCGTACAGAGGGGTCTCGTTCCTTTACCGAGCGTTTGGCTCGGGAGCAAGGTATTGATGAGGCTCAGGTGGAGCGTAATTACTTTGCTATAGAGCGCCCAGGTTCGTTATTGGCACGGTTTATTGCTCCTCAAGAAATTGCCACCACTATTGCTTATTTGTGTAGTCCTCTGTCCATAGCAACCAACGGTGCTGCTATTCGAGCTGAGGGTGGTTTGGTGCGCAGTATTGTCTAATTTCACTTTTTAAGAGTATTCGTATATGAACAACAACAATCTGGATGCTTCCGACGTCGATTTGGCCATTGAGGAAAAGCAACAGCCATTGCTTGGTACCTTAACACTCGCTTTGGCTATCACCTTGTCTTTGTATGCAATATCACTGTTTGAAGTGGAAACCTTCAGCAGTTGGGTTACTTTCTTTATTGTGGTTTGTGTGCCTATGCAAATAGTGTTAGGCATGGTGTGGAAGTTAGAGTATCCAAGCTTTATTTGCCACCTGAATCAGCCAGTTAAGGGCATCTTATTGTCTGTACTAATGCTCGTGATGGCGGCTATAGTCTCTAGTGCTATTTTTTATCTGCACGCCAAAGGGCAGCCACCAACGCCTTTTACGCTTATGTACGTTATATTTAGTGTGCTGACAGTTTTTTGGTTTGTGCTAGTGTGGGGCTGCTGGCCAGTGTCTTTATTTAGTAAGCATCCGGCTGTATTAGGAGTTGGGACTTTAGTGGTGGGTTACTTTGGTGGCTTTGGTTTATTTAATCTGCTGTTTAATTTCTCTCAGCAACAGGGCGCTCCTTTTTACTCAGTAGCGATGGATCCTGCTGGCTTATTTCCTGCTTTTGAAGTGTTGGCTTTTTCAGTCACTACAGTTGCGGTAATTTTTAGCTGTGCTTTGTTTGACTTTTGGCCAATTACTGCTGTGAAAATTTTGCGTGAGCAGCCGCTTTTTGGTGTTGTAACCAGTATATGGGTTTTAGCGCTTTCGGCACTTTTATATGGTTTTTGTGTGCGTCTGTTAGGCATGGAGCCTGTGCACTTTATGGTGTATATATCTATTCCTCTATTGTTCGGTTGTTTAGTGCCACTCATTATGTTTGAGGGGCAACTATTTAATCAGTTTTCTCAGCCAGTTAAAGGGGTCTTGCAGTTTTTGCTAGCGATGCTGTCGGCGGTTTTTTTGCCACGTATATTTTGGGCATTGGCTCCGCTAGTATCTGGCTCTTTAGTTTCTGGTGCGCCGAGCTATCAGTTTGAGTTTTGGTTGGCTTCTGCGCTTTTAGCCATGACATTTCCCATTATGGTGATTACCGGACAGTTTTTTAACTTCTGGCCATTTCGCAGCATAAAGTAAGACTTTGACTCTGCCTTTATCAATTGAGATTTTCTAATGAAACTTCCTCGAAACTTATTCAAATCTGGTTTAAAGGGCGATCAACCTCTATACGGTGTTTGGGCCAGCATGGCTAGCGCCTATGTTGCGGAGATTGTAGCTAGCTTTGATTATGACTGGATGCTGATTGATGGCGAACACGCGCCCAATACGGTGCCGATGATTCGTGATCAGTTATTAAGCGTTATGTCTTATAGTACTCAGCCAGTGGTTAGAGCTGTATCTGGTGATGCAGTTTTGATTAAGCAACTTTTGGATATTGGCGCTCAAACGTTGATGATCCCTATGGTGGAAAGCCCGGAACAAGCCCGAGAGATGCTGCGAGCCATGCGTTATCCACCTGAGGGAATCCGTGGTGCTGGCGGTGGTTTGACGAGAGCTACCCGGTGGGACGGTATTTCGGACTACTTAAGGACTGCTCATGAAGAGCTGTGTCTGGTAGTGCAAATTGAGTCGCGTAAAGGCGTGAGTGCTGCACGAGCTATTGCAGAGGTAGACGGGGTTGATGCAGTTTTTATCGGGCCTGTAGATTTGTCGGTGGATATGGGGCATCCGGGAAATCCACGTCACCCCGAGGTGCAGGCTGCTATTCGTCAGGTGATTGAAGCTGCTGCCGCTGCAGGTAAAGCCTGTGGAATTTTGGCTCCCGCCTATGAGGATGCTGAGCGCTATCGCGCTTGGGGTTGTCGATTTATTGCGGTCGGAATCGACATTACCCTGCTGCGGCAAGCGGCTTTAGCGAACTTGGCCGCCTTTCGTCCTGAGCAGATTTTAACCCAAGAGGAACCCCAAGGTTATTAGGGGGACTATTCTTTGAACTGGCGTAAAATCTTCAAAAAATTGTGCAATATCGAGGATTGATCGCCTTTGCGGTATAGGCAAGCCAGCTCAATTTGTGAGTTACCGCGACACTGAAGGTCGCGGTAACTCACATCAGGCAGGCGTAAATTCATAGAGGCTCTCGGCACTATACATAAGCCAAGGCCTGCTGCTACCAAGGCGATACTGGTGGTCACATCCGTAACCTCCTGCACTATTTTAGGTTGTTGTCCGTATTCGGCAAAAATTCGACGTACTTGAACCGTTAATCCTTCGCGTACACCGCGCGGGTAAAGAATAAATGGATCATGTAAGACATCTGCTAAGTCAATGCACTCTTGTTGGGCTAAGGGATGACTAGCATGCATGGCTAACATAAGTGGCTCTTGACGTACCACCTCCTGCTCAATATCCGATTCCGGCGGAACTAAGCGATTAAATCCTAGGGTTAGGCGCCGCTCCCTTAAGGCTTGGATTTGCGAGTCCTTATCCATAGGGTGAATGGATATTTCCACCTGCGGATAGGCATAGCCGAATTGACGGAGAACCCGGGGAATCAAGTCCAAAATCGACGAACCAAAGATGCCAACCGCCAATTGACCTGCATGTCCTTGGGCCAGCATGCGTGATTCCGTAGTGGCGTCTTGCAGTTGGGATAATAGGCTTAACGCTCGGACATAGAAGGATTGACCTGCATGGGTCAGTGAAACGCGTTTCGAATTTCGCTCAAGTAAAACTGCTGGAATAGCTTCTTCCAGCTGCTGAATTTGTCGGCTCAAAGCGGGTTGGGTGATATGCAGCCGTTCGGCTGCTCGATTGAAATTTAACTCCTCCGCGACTGCCACGAAGTATTTAAGTTGTCGTATCTCCATATCAAATGTTTCCTTGCGTTGGGATTAAACAATGCTTTTTAGGCATTGCAGGGTAATTATTAATCATTGGACGGCATTAATAACAAATCATTAAGTTAAAGAGCAAGCGGGAAGTGATTGGATAAGTCCTTTCTTTTCATGAGGACCCCCTGCCCATTTTTGTTTGCCACATCCCAAACAACAGGCTTACACAGGAAAACGCTATGAGAACCGCTTTGTTGGAGCAGTACGCCGATGAGCTGTACGACGCGCTCAAGTCATGCAAACCCCTAGCACCTTTGACTGAGCGGGATCCTTCTTTAACGCTGGAGGAGGCCTATCAGATTCAATTGCGCATCGTTGCCCGTCGTTTGGATGCTGACCGTGAGCGCATTGTGGGAAAAAAAATTGGGGTCACCAGCAAGGTGGTGATGGATTTACTCAAGGTCAATCAACCCGATTTTGGTCACCTGACCTCGGGAATGCTGCGCGAAGACGGTGCTGCAATTCCCGTGGCTAGCCTGATTGCTCCGAAAGCTGAGGGTGAGATCGCTTTTGTGTTGAAAGAAGACTTGTGTGGCCCTGGCATCACCATGGCTGATGTGCTGCGGGCAACCGAGTACGTGCTGCCTTGTTTTGAAATCGTCGATTCGCGGATTGCTGATTGGAAAATAAAAATCCAAGACACCGTCGCAGACAATGCCTCTTCCGCCCTCTTTGTACTGGGTGATGCCGCCATTGACCCACGCGAATTGGATTTGGCGCTGGTGGGCATGACTCTGGAGTTAAACGGCGAAATTGTGGCCACCGGTGCTGGCGCGGCAGCCCTGAACCATCCGGCTAACGCTGTCGCTTGGCTGGCCAACACCCTTGGCCACTTGGACATGCCGCTCAAAGCCGGTGAAGTCATCCTTTCAGGCTCTTTGGCCACGATGGTGCCGGTGAAAGCTGGCGACAACCTACGCATTAGTTTGGGTGGCATCGGCTCTGCCGGTGTGCGCTTCGTTTAATTTTGGAGACTGTCCATGACAACCTTAGATCAAAGCACCATTCAGACGCTGGCGGTACACCTTGAGTCCGCTGAACGCGAGCGCCGCGAAGTTTACAAAATTACCAACGATTATCCCAATATGGACTGGGATGATGCCTATGCCATTCAGGATGCCATTCGTGCCCTGAAAGAAGCTCAAGGGGTAAGGATTTCGGGTCTGAAAATGGGCCTGACCTCCATGGCCAAACTGCGCCAAATGGGTGTGGACTCACCCATTTACGGATTTATTACCGACTATGGCAGCGTTCCTGACGGTGGAGAAATTCCGGTCAATCAGCTGATCCATCCCAAGGTGGAAGCTGAAATTGCCTTCGTGACCAAGCGTCCTTTGAAAGGTCCAGGTTGCCATATCGCTGAAGTTTTAGCCGCCACTGATTTTGTTCTGCCTGCGGTCGAAGTCATCGACTCACGCTATGAAAATTTCCGCTTTGATCTGAAAAGCGTCATCGCTGACAACACCTCCTCAGCTCGCTACGTGCTAGGTGGCTGCTACCGCTCGCCCATCGGCCTGGATTTGAAAAATCTGGGCGTGGTAATGGAGAAAAACGGTGAAGTCGTTGCCACTGCCTGTGGTGCCGCAGTACTGGGGCATCCTGCCCAAAGCGTAGCCATGTTAGCCAACATGCTGGGGGCTCGTGGGAGGGAAATTCCGGCCGGTACGCTGATTTTGACCGGTGGTGTTACGGAGGCTATCGCAGTCAATGCTGGGGATAACATCAATGTGCGCTTCCAGCATTTGGGCAGCGTATCCATGCGTTTTGTATAACAACAAAAGGAATAATTGCCATGCCAATTATGCAAGTTCACCTGATTCAAGGCCGTAGTGAAGAACAGAAAGCGCGTTTGATTGAAGCCTTAACCCGCGCTGCTGTGGATGCCATCGATGCACCTATCGAAAGCATTCGCGTCATTATCAACGAAGTTCCAAACACTGACTTTGGTATTGCAGGGCAAACCGCCAAACAGCGAGGTCGCTAAAAGCGAAGGCTTTCACCCCATAGATAACAATAATTGAGGTGTTCTGTGAGCAATCAAACGAATCGCTGCAAAGTTGCCATCATCGGCTCTGGAAACATTGGAACCGATCTGATGATTAAAGTCCTGCGCCAAAGCAAACACCTAGAAATGGGCGCTTTTGTGGGCATTGACCCAAGTTCAGACGGTTTGGCCCGCGCCGCCCGAATGGGCGTCCCTATCACTGCGGAAGGCTTGGATGGGCTGTTGAGGTTAGAAAACTTTAAAGACATCCGCATTGTTTTTGATGCTACCTCCGCAGGCGCGCATGCCAAACACAACGAGGTATTGCAGGCTCACGGCATTAGGGTAATCGACTTAACGCCGGCCGCTATTGGCCCCTTTGTGATTCCGGCCATTAACCTGAATGACGAGCTGGATGCGCCCAACATCAACATGGTGACCTGTGGTGGTCAAGCGACCATTCCCATGGTGGCGGCAGTTTCTCGGGTAGCCAAGGTGCATTACGCCGAAATCGTGGCTTCCATTGCCAGTAAGTCGGCAGGCCCCGGCACTCGCGCCAACATTGACGAGTTCACCGAAACCACGTCTAGCGCTATTGAGAAGCTGGGGGGGGCTACGCGCGGTAAAGCCATCATCATCATGAATCCGGCGGAGCCGCCCATGATCATGCGCGATACCGTTTTTGTGCTCTCTGAGCTGGCGGATCGAGAAGCCATTGAGCGCTCTGTAGAGTCCATGGCTAAGACCGTGCAGTCCTATGTGCCAGGCTACCGCTTGAAGCAAAAAGTCCAGTTTGAAGAAATCCCTGTGGATGCGCCGGTCAATGTCCCGGGTCTTGGAAAACTCAGCGGTCTGAAAACCTCCATTTTCCTAGAGGTCGAGGGGGCTGCCCACTACCTGCCTGCTTATGCCGGTAACTTGGACATCATGACCTCAGCGGCCTTGGCTTGTGCTGAGCGACTGGCGGCTTCCGGCCAGATCAAAGGCTAATCAGGAGAGGCGGCTATGGCTCAGAAATTTCGGATTTTAGAGCGTACCCGTGGTGTGACCTTGAAGCTCAGTCCTGATGACTCTCTGCTCCATGGAATGGAGCGGATACCGGGACAAGAGAATCAAGTAATCGCCGTGGGCTGCCGTTCTGGGGGCTGCGGACTGTGCAAAGTCAAAATGCTTTCTGGTGACTACAGACTGGGCCATATGAGCAGCCGTTTCTTATCAGATGCTGAGCGAGAGGCCGGTATTGGCTATGCCTGCCGTATTTATCCACGCAGTGATGGGGAAATTGCCTTCTGCGGTGAACCCAAGCCCCTACCTCTGCTTTAGAAAAATGCGCTCAGAGCCATTGCCAGACTCCTTATGGAGAGTACGCGCTTATGCAAGAGATTAAACACTTTATTAATGGTGAATACCGAGGCTCAAGTAACGGCCGTCTGTTTGATGCTGTTGACCCCAGCACCGGTAAGGTTTTTGCCAAAGTTCATGAAGCTGGACGTGAAGAGGTCGATGCCGCGGTCAAGGCAGCGCGTGCAGCTCTGAATGGACCTTGGGGAAAAATGAGCATCGCCGAGCGTGCAGAAATCCTGTACCGCGTGGCCGATGGTATCAACGCCCGTTTTGAGGAGTTCCTCGAAGCGGAATGCCGTGATACGGGTAAACCGCGGTCCTTGGCCAGTCATATTGATATTCCACGAGGTGCAGCAAACTTTAAAGTCTTCGCTGACATGGTGAAAAACGCCCCCACCGAAGCCTTCGAAATGCCAACGCCCGACGGCACCGGCGCCATTAACTACGGAGTTCGGCGTCCGAAGGGCGTGATAGGCGTCATCAGCCCTTGGAACCTGCCTCTGCTGCTGATGACTTGGAAGGTCGGCCCTGCTTTGGCTTGTGGCAACACGGTGGTGGTGAAGCCCTCGGAAGAAACCCCTTCAACCACTGCGCTCTTGGGTGAGGTGATGAATGCCGCTGGCATTCCACCTGGGGTTTATAACGTGGTGCATGGCTTTGGTAGCAATTCAGCCGGTGCCTTCCTGACCGAACATAAGGACGTGGACGCCTACACCTTCACCGGCGAGACGGGCACCGGAGAGCACATCATGCGAGCGGCGGCTCAAGGGGTACGCCAAGTATCTCTGGAGCTGGGCGGTAAAAACGCCGGTATCGTGTTTGCTGATTGTGATCTGGATAAAGCTATCGAAGGTAGCCTGCGTTCAGTGTTTGCCAACAGTGGACAGGTTTGCCTCGGTACTGAGCGGCTCTATGTGCAGCGCCCAATTTTTGAAGCGTTCGTCGCTCGTTTAAAAGCGGGAGCTGAAAGCCTTGTAATTGGCCCGCCTAGCGATCCCAAGGCTAACTTTGGTCCCTTGGTTAGCCTGACCCATCAGCAGAAAGTGCTTTCCTACTACCAAAAAGCGCTGGACGACGGAGCAACCGTGGTAACGGGCGGCGGTGTGCCTGATATGCCCTCAGAGCTGGCCGGCGGTGCTTGGGTGCAACCCACCATCTGGACCGGTTTGAAAGATGACTCAGCCGTCATCACTGAAGAGATTTTTGGTCCCTGCTGTCACATCCGACCTTTTGACTCGGAAGAGGAGGCCATTGCGTTAGCCAACAGCCTGCCCTATGGCCTTTCTGCAACACTCTGGACAGAAAACGCCTCCCGTGCTCATCGAGTTGCTGGGCAGCTGGAAGCAGGCATCGTTTGGGTCAACAGTTGGTTCTTGCGGGACCTGCGTACCGCTTTTGGCGGCAGTAAACAGTCGGGTATTGGACGGGAAGGGGGTGTGCACTCTCTGGAGTTCTACACCGAGTTGAAAAACATCTGCGTCAAGCTCTAGGAGTAAGTCCATGAACAACAAAAAAATCTATATCTCTGACGTCACCCTGCGCGACGGTAGCCATGCCGTCCGCCATCAATACAGTGTTGAAGATGCTCGTCGCATCGCCAAAGCCTTGGATGATGCCAAGGTAGACTCCATTGAGGTCGCCCACGGTGATGGCCTACAGGGTTCTAGCTTTAACTACGGTTTTGGTGCCCATACCGATCTGGAGTGGATCGAGGCGGTGGCTGATGTGACCCAGCACGCCATGATCACCACCTTACTGCTTCCCGGTATCGGCACCATTCATGACTTAAAAAGCGCCTACGCTGCAGGCGCTCGCGGGGCACGAATTGCCACCCATTGCACCGAAGCGGATGTCTCCAAACAGCACATCGAATATGCCCGCAACCTCGGCATGGATGTGGTGGGCTTTCTGATGATGAGCCACATGCAAACCCCACAAGGGTTGGCAGCGCAGGGCAAACTCATGGAAAGCTACGGAGCCAACTGCATTTATGTGGTGGATTCGGGTGGCGCTTTAAATATGAGTGATGTGCGTGATCGCTTTCGGGCAATGAAAGACACCCTGAAGCCAGAGACCCAACTGGGTATTCATGCTCACCACAACCTCAGCCTTGGTGTGGCGAACTCTATCGTTGCTGTGGAGGAGGGTTGTGATCGAGTGGATGCCAGCCTTGCTGGAATGGGCGCAGGAGCAGGCAATGCGCCTCTTGAGGTGTTCATTGCCGCCGCCGAGCGTTTGGGCTGGAAGCATGGCACCGACCTCTACACCCTCATGGATGCTGCCGATGACATCGTCCGCCCGCTGCAAGATCGCCCGGTGCGGGTGGATCGTGAAACGCTGGCCTTGGGTTATGCCGGCGTGTATTCCAGCTTCCTGCGCCATGCCGAAACCGCCGCAGCGCGCTACGGCCTGAAAACCGTTGATATTTTGGTGGAATTGGGTCGGCGCAAGATGGTGGGTGGTCAGGAGGATATGATTGTCGATGTGGCTTTGGATTTAAGCCGCCGCAGCTAGCAGGATGGATATCCGAGGCTATATAGGCCTCGGATCGGCGGTTAAGCCCGCTAGGGGCTTCGTCTTCAAATAAAAACAACAAAAGGTGTATATATGTCGCGCATTCAGTTATGCGGCACAAGCTTCGCTGTGTCCGCTTTGTTAATCTCTACTCTTTCTCAGGCTCCCGCTATTTATGCGATGGAGGGCAGTGGTTCTACCTACCCTATGGGAGTAGAGCAACATGTGATGGGTGCATTCCCGCCTGAGCCGGGCTTTTACAGCCTTAATTATGCCCAGCACTACTCTGCTAATCGTTTGCGTGGCAATGATGGCTCTAAGGCAGTTGATGATTTTGATTTAGAAGCTGATGTCATTGCTAGTCGCTTCGTTTATATCTCGGATAAGCGCTTTTTAGGCGGACGTTTTGGAGCTCATGTATTAGTTCCCCTTGTTGATTTGGATGTACGCCTCAATGGCCGAACAGATAGCGATAAAGGTATGGGCGATATCGTCTTTGCTCCCATGCTAGGCTATGACTTTTCTCCTGAATTCCATGCTATTTTTGCCCTTGACGTTGTTGCGCCGACTGGGCGTTATGACAGTAAAAAACTGGCTAATATCGGGCGGAATTACTGGGCTATCGAACCTGTTGTTGCGCTTACTTACATGCAGCCTAGTGGAATAAATGCTGACGTTAAGTTGATGTACGACTTTAACTTAGAAAACCACGAAACAAACTATAAATCTGGTCAAGAGTTTCACTTTGACTATGACGTAGGTTGGGGATTTGCCAATCGCTGGGTTGCGGGTGTAGGTGGTTACGCTTACTGGCAAGTGACTAATGATCGCATTCATGGTGAGGAGGTGCACAACAACAAATCTAAAGCATTGGGTCTAGGCCCCTCTATTAAATATAATGGAGATGGCTGGTTTGCCAGTGTGAAATGGCAAAAAGACTTCCAAGTGAGAAACCGTCCAGATGGTGAGGCTTTGTGGATAAAAGCAACCTTTCCACTACCTCTTTAATTGCTTTACGAGGGCTGGCTAATGGAAAAAAATCCGTGGGTTAATCAAGTAAGCAATATTCGCTTAGCTTTAGCTATACAAGCTTTGCAAGCTGCCTTGCAAAAGGCGGATGAGTTAAAGGTAAGTATTAGTGTCGCGATTGTTAATACTGCGGGTATGGCAATCCACACTGCTCATATGGAGGGGGCTCCTTTCCAGTGCCAAGATATTGCTCTTAAAAAAGCCTTAACGGCAGTGGGGTTTTCTGCATCAACTAGTCTTTGGCAGGAGCGCTTAAAAAGCATGTCTACAATGGTGCAGCAGGGTTTACCTCTACAAAAGGGTATGGCTCTATTTGGGGGAGGAGAGCCTTTCTATTTTGGCGCTGAGCTTATAGGTGCTATAGGTGTGTCTGGAGCTTCGGAAGAGCAAGATATCTTATGTGCTAAAGCAGCCGTGGAAAGGATTAAAAAAATGCTATAGCTTAATAAGGCTTGTTTGGACAGTTATTTTATCAGTAATTGGTCCTGTACAAAGAAGCTGTCACTAAACCTTTAAGGCTGATGGTATTAACCAGAGGCCTTATTTTTTGCCTATAAAATGTTCTTTAAGCGTTTTGATATCGGAATGAAGGAGCTCCATCTAGCGCAAAGCTAGGGTGAGTAAGAGACTCACCCCGGTGGAGCATCATCTAAGACCCAGTAGGCTACCGAGCACCATTAGCTGACCTACTTCCCCTAAGCGCTAGGTACGTTGCCCAGCATCCAAGCCTCATAAGCGGAATAGAGCGCTAGCAGCGCAAAGGCTCCGGCCGCGATGCGCCGAATCAGCGTCAGTGGCAGGCGTTCGGCGGCAAAGTTGCCAATCAGCACCACTGGCACGTTGGCAATCAACATGCCCAGCGTAGTACCGAGAATCACCCAAACGAAAGCATCGTACTGTGCAGCCAGCATCACCGTAGCGATTTGGGTCTTATCGCCCATTTCAGCAATGAAGAAGGCGATCAGGGTCGCCATAAAAGGCCCAAGGCTTTTGGCGGTAGAGGCTTCATCCTCATCAAGCTTATCGGGCACCAGCGTCCACAAGGCCACCGCCGCAAAGGAGGCCGCCAGCAGCCAAGTCAGGGTTTGCGGAGACAGCAGGGTCGATACCCAGTTACCCAGTGCGCCCGCAGCAAAGTGATTGGCCAGCGTAGCGACGACAATACCGAAGATGATCGGCCAAGGTTTGCGGTAGCGCGCGGCTAACACCAGCGCCAGCAGTTGCGTCTTATCACCGATTTCGGCAAGGGCGACGATCAGGGCAGGGACAAAAAAGGCTTCCAAAACAGTTCCTAAAGGGCGGGTCGTTCGCTACATGACACACAGCACCTGCCCGCCCTTGGCTCAGGTGTTGTGTGTCATGAGTCTTGTCAGGCCCAGACTTTAGGGTCGGGCCGCATGCGCCAGGGTCGGTTGACCCAGCCTGTTGACGCATGCCAAGCAAGCAGGGCGCTTGCTGGAGACTACTCCCTCAGGACCGGCGCAGTTTGCCCAAGCCAGCACCCTGCTGCAAGGGCTTCAGCGCTTTTTTGCCTGATAGATGCGAAAGCCGTGCTGATCGGCGAGGGTATGGCAAGGGCCAAGGTGTTGCTCAATCAGGGCGGGGTAGCGCAAGAAGGCATTGGCCACCAAGCGCAGCAGGCCACCCGGTTGTAAATGTAGGGCCGCCTTACGCATCAGGGTTTCACTGGCTTCATAGTGGGTATGCACGCCTTGGTGGAACGGCGGATTGCTGATGATGGCAGCCAGTCCTTGGGGCGCGGCATCAATGCCATCCCCCGCAATCACCTCGGCCTCTAGCTGATTGGCGGCTAGGGTTAGGCGGCTGCTTTCCAGTGCGAAGGCATCCACATCCAATAGGCTTAGCGTGCAATTTGGATAGCGACGTTTGAGGGCGGCCCCCAAGATGCCAGCGCCACAGCCGAAGTCCAGTAGATGTCCGCTGTCCGGGAGTTTGTCCAGATGCGCTAGCAATAATTCTGTGCCCTGATCGAGTCGCCCATGGCTGAACACCCCCGGTAAGCTGATGATCTGCAAAGGGCCATCCGGCAGATCTAGGCTAAAGGGTTTGGGCTGTAGTAGTTGCTCTGGGTTTGCTGGGGCCTGCTTGACCTGCACCTGCCAGAGCTGGCAATGGCGCGCGCTGTCTAGTTTGCGGGCTGTACCGAAGCTATCGAGCTGCTTGGCCGCACGCTCCACTCCGGCGCGTTTTTCGCCAACCAGATACAGCCAGCCATTCGGTATCAGATGCGCTAAGGCTTGCAGCAGGTAGTCGGCGAGTTCACGGGATTTGGGCAGAAACAGCAGCGCTCCTTCCACCGCACCTTCAGGGGGGCGGATGCCAAAATGCGTGCGTTCGGGAAAGCGCGCCGCCAGTTGCTGATGTTCACCCGCATGCCAGCTCCAGCCTTGGGCCTCTGGTAGTTGGCTGAGCAGATCATCCGCTGGTAGACCGGCCAGCAGCATGGGGCCTGTGAACAGAGAAGCCTGACGCAGCAGGACTTGGCTTCGGGGATCCATGGCGTCTCCTGAAAAATCGGCAAGCTTAGCAGAGCTGGCGAGATGGATTGACAAGGGCGTACTGGGTTTTCTAGTGTGCGCCAGCCCTGTCATCCCGAGCCTCTCATGAATTCTGCGGATCGCGTCAAACTTGAACCTAGTTGGAAAGCCGCCTTGTTGGAGGAATTCCAGCAGCCCTATATGCAGGCGTTAAGCGATTTCTTGCGCCAAGAAAAAGCCGCTGGAAAGGTGATTTATCCCCCTGGCCCGATGATCTTTAATGCCCTGAACTCCACGCCCATCGAACAGGTAAAGGTGGTCATTCTGGGCCAAGATCCTTACCACGGCCCCGGTCAAGCCCATGGCTTGTGCTTCTCTGTGCAGCCGGGCGTGCCGGTGCCGCCTTCGTTGCAGAATATCTATAAGGAATTGAAGCGCGACCTGAATATCGACCCGCCGTCCCACGGTTGCTTGCAGCATTGGGCTGAGCAAGGCGTGTTGCTGCTGAACACCTCGCTGACCGTTGAGCAAGGCCAAGCAGGTTCCCACGCCAAGGCTGGGTGGCAGCGTTTTACCGATCGGATTATTGAGATTGCCTCAGCGCGTTGCTCGCACCTTGTGTTCATTTTGTGGGGGGCGCACGCGCAGAGCAAAGCGCCGCTGATTGATCCGACTCAGCATCTGATGCTCAAGTCGGTGCATCCCTCGCCGCTGTCGGCCAGCAAAGGCTTTTTCGGTAATGGGCACTTCAGTCGGGCGAATTACTTTTTAGAGCAGCACGGCATCGCGCCGATTGACTGGGCACTTCCGGCCCAGCCTTGAGACGCCGGACTACGGCTTAACGCTGGCTGTCTTGCTCACTGGGTGCGTAGGGCAAATCCAACAGGCTCAGCGGCAATCCTTCGGTGCTGGCAAGGTGGATACGACCATCGGCGACGGCGTCTTCCTGCAACACGGCCAGCAGCTCGATGCCCTGTTCAGCCTGAGCAGAGAGTACCACTTCACCGACACTGCTGGAGTGTACCGGGGAGAACAGCTCAGTGCCTGCTGGGGGCAGCGATTCTGTTGCCGCCGCGCTCAGGCGATAGAGTTGGCGCTTGAGCTTGCCCAGATGCTGAGTGCGGGCCACGATTTCCTGCCCGGTGTAGCAGCCCTTTTTGAAGCTCACGCCGCCTAGGCATTGCAGATTGATCATCTGCGGAATGAATAGCTCGCGGGTGGCTTCAGTGACTTGGCCGATACCGGCGCGGATCTGCTGGAGCAGCCAAGTGTTCAGCGGAGCCTCTGTCAGACTGGCTGCTAGTTGAGCGCGCAGGCTATCAGCCGTTGCAGCCTTCACCCAGAGTTCCGCGCGGCCATCGGGTAGGCGCACTGCCAGTTGTTCCGCATGGCGGGCGACTTGGTTGGCTTCTGGGCTGAGGGTCAGCCCCAAGCTTGAGAGCAGGTTATCGGCTCCAGACAGGCCAAAACGCACCCATTCTGCGCTGGCATCGCGCAGGGAGGATTTGGAGAACATGGCGTATTTCTTCAGATCCGCCAGTTGTGGCTCGACTAACTCCCGCGACATGGCCAACAGGTACTGGCCTTCATCACTCAGGATGCGAAAGCTCGACTGCATGCGGCCTTTTGCCGTGCAGCGTGCGCCAAGGCTGGAACGCTCAGCCGTCAGTGTTTTGAGGTTGCAGGTTAGCTGGCCTTGCAGGAACTGCTCAACATCGGAGCCCTGAACGGCCAGAATGCCCTCATGCAGCAGCGTGCAAAAAAAGGCTTGCTCAGTCATGATCGGTCGCCTTAATAAATGCTCAAAGTGGCCATCATAGCAGGGCATAGGATAAAAGCAGTGCTCGCTGCTGAGTCTGCTGCGCTGCCGTTATAATGGATTTCCCTTGTAAGGAGTTGCTGCATGATTGATCAAACCGAACTCAACCGCCTGTTCTGGCAGTGCCGTCGTGGAATGCTTGAGTTGGATGTTCTGCTGGTGCCTTTTCTTCACGAGGCTTATAGCGCGCTGGATGCGGAAGATCAGCGCCGTTTTCGCAAACTCTTACAGTGTGAAGATCAGGATATGTTCGGCTGGTTCATGGAGCGTGAAGTCTCGGAAGACGAGGATCTGAACCGAATCGTTCGGATTATGTTAGACCGTGTCCAGCCCAAGTGAGTCCTTTGAATGCCGGTGGCAGGCTTCGCGCCGTCTGCTGGCTTTCTATACTGCCACGCAGCTAATGGCCGTATTGGCAATCGGTGTGTCGGCTGCACCGATTAGCCTTAAGGCCTTGGCCCTGTTGGGTTGTGTGCTGCATGGCGTCTGGGTATTGCCTCGACAGCTGCTGCTGACACATCCAAAGGCATGGCGCGGTCTGCGGCGAGATGAGCAAGGCTGGGCGCTGTGGAGTGAGGTCAGCGGTTGGCAGCCGGTGCAATTGCGCCCTGATAGCATGGCGCTGCCTTGGTTGGTGATACTGCGCTATCGCTTACCGGGGCAGTGGTTGGCGCGCGGTTTGTGTGTGCCCAGCGATGCCCTATCTGCTGATGAGCATCGCCGGTTACGGGTTCGCCTGAAGTTCAGTCGGCGTCGTTGGAGGGCACCAGAATAGTGTCGAAGGCCACCGGCAGTTGGCGTGGTGAATCGAGGGTGTAATGCAGGCCTCGGCTTTCTTTACGGCGCATGGCGGAGCGGATGATCAGCTCAGCAACCTGTGCCAAGTTGCGTAGCTCAATCAGATCACGACTGACTTTGTAGTTGCTGTAAAACTCCTCAATCTCACTCAGTAGCAAACGCACGCGGTGATTGGCGCGCACCAAACGCTTGCGAGTGCGCACGATACCCACGTAATCCCACATAAAGCGCCGCAGCTCATCCCAGTTGTGGGCGATGATCACATCCTCATCTGAATCAGTGACTTGGCTGGCATCCCAACTGGGCAATCCATAGGGCATACCGACTACCGGCAGTTGGTCGATGATATCGTGGGCGGCAGAACGCCCATAAACAAAGCATTCCAGCAGTGAGTTACTGGCCAGCCGATTGGCTCCGTGCAGCCCGGTGAAGCTGGTTTCGCCGATGGCGTAGAGGCCTTCTACATCGGTGCGTCCGGATTTATTCACCACCACGCCGCCGCAGGTGTAGTGGGCTGCTGGCACCACCGGAATGGGTTGGCGAGTGATGTCGATGCCAAACTTCAGGCAGTTTTCGTGAACGGTGGGGAAGTGGCTGCGGATAAAGTCTGCTGGTTTGTGGCTGATGTCCAGATACACACAGTCGATGCCGAGGCGTTTCATCTCGTGGTCAATGGCGCGGGCTACGATGTCGCGCGGAGCTAATTCAGCGCGCTCATCAAAACGCGGCATAAAGCGTTCGCCGGTAGGCAGAGTAAGGATTGCCCCTTCACCGCGCAGCGCTTCGGTCAGCAACAGGCTTTTGGCCTGTGGGTGATACAGGCAGGTGGGGTGAAACTGGTTGAATTCCAGATTGCCCACTCGACAACCGGCCCGCCAAGCCATAGCGATGCCATCGCCGCAGGCTCCATCGGGATTGCTGGTATAGAGGTAAACCTTGGCCGCGCCGCCGGTAGCCAGCACCACAAAGCGCGCCCCGAAGGTATCCACCTCGCCAGTGGCGCTGTTCAACACATAAGCCCCTAGGCAGCGCTCACCGTTGCGGTTTAGCTTGCGCTCGGTGATCAAGTCGATGGCGGCGCGCTGCTCCAATAGCTCAATGTTGCGCCGTTCGCGGGTGCGCGCTAGCAGGGTATTGAACACTGCTGCGCCGGTGGCATCGGCGGCATGGATAATCCGCCGATAGCTATGCCCGCCTTCACGTGTCAGGTGGAAGGCAAAATCGCCTTTTTCTGGCTGGGCCTGCTCGTCACGGGTGAAGGGCACGCCCTGATCAATCAACCATTGGATGGCCTCGTGGCTGTTCTCCACGGTAAAGCGCACCGCCTCTTCACGGCACAGGCCACCGCCTGCGATCAGCGTATCGCTCACATGGGCTTCTACGCTGTCGGCGCTGTCGAGCACGGCGGCTACCCCGCCCTGAGCCCAGAAGGTTGAGCCACTGGCCGGGTCGCCTTTGCTGAGTACGGCAATCCGCAAGTGTTCAGGCAGATTGAGGGCCAGCGTTAAACCAGCGGCCCCGCTACCTATTACCAGAACATCATAGGAGAAGTGTTGGCTCATTTCTCGGAGTTCACTTGTGGTTCGGGGAACCCCTGACACCGGGCTCCCGGAGATCAATGGAAGCGGTATATGCCGCACGAAATCAAGTGTGACTGAGCATTCAGTCTGCAACCGGATTACCTTCAGGTAGGTAAATTTTACAATGAAGTGCGCCTTTACCATAACGCTACCTTGGGGCTCCTTCCTTGGTGGTGGCGCGCATGCACTTTCGAGGGGCATTTTCGCGCGATCCCCTCTGAGTGCAAAGAGCCTTGAGCAGGCAGTCCGTGTATGATTGCAGCGCCGCCAGACGACTGATGGCGCTTGTATTCAGCAGGCTTATATAGCGGTGCTTCACGCCGATTGTGACTGCTGGATTTGATAGTAGGGGAAGAACTTTCGCACACGACTCTTGTCTATTGATTCAAGCAGACCTGCTGGCGAAAGTGAGGCCCCTCGGGATCTGATGAGGAGTGTTCATGCCAACCCAAGAGCAGGATCAGCAATTGGTCGAGCGCGTGCAGCGCGGAGACAAGCGGGCTTTTGACCTGTTGGTCATGAAGTATCAGCACAGGATACTCGGGCTGATCGTGCGTTTTGTACACGATATACACGAAGCTCAGGACGTTGCCCAAGAAGCCTTCATTAAAGCCTATCGGGCCTTGGGTAGTTTTCGTGGAGAAAGTGCCTTTTACACCTGGTTGTACCGCATTGCAGTCAACACGGCTAAAAATCATCTGGTCGCGCGTGGCCGACGGCCCCCAGACAATGATCTAAATGCCGAAGAGGCTGAGCTGGGGGAGGGGCACGAGCCCCTTCGTAATATCGAGTCGCCGGAAAGAGTCCTGTTACGGGATGAGATCGAGAGCGTTGTCCATCAAACCATCCAGCAATTGCCAGAGGATTTACGAGTGGCTCTGACCTTGCGAGAGTTTGATGGCCTGTCTTATGAGGAAATTGCAAGCACCATGCAATGCCCCATTGGAACCGTGCGCTCCCGGATTTTTCGGGCACGGGAAGCCATAGACAAGGCCCTGCAACCACTCTTGCAAGAGTCTTGAGACAACGCGGCATCAGTCGAAAGAGGAATAGCCATGAATCGTGAAGCCCTGCATGAATCGCTGTCTGCGGTAATGGACAACGAAGCGGATGAACTGGAATTGCATCGCGTGCTGGTCAGCGGTGAGGATGCGCAACTGCGGGCAAAGTGGGCACGCTATCAGCTTGCACGAGCGGCTATGCACCGGGAGTTGATATCGCCGACATGGGACATCAGCGCTCAGGTCTCAGCCCGCTTAGCCGCAGAGGATGGTGCCTCAGAACGAGTGCCAGTGGTCGCAGAGAGAAGCCGCTTTGCCCGCAGTGGAATAGGGCGCTTAGCCATTGCCGCCTCAGTGACCTTTGCCGTACTGGCCGGGGTGCGCTTCTACAACCACAGCGATGACGGCGGGTTGTCTGTGGCTGCGCGGCAAGCGCCCCTGTCTACGCCGGTGGTGCAAGCTGTCCCGGCAAGCAGCCATGAGGAAAAAGCCCGCGCTGGCCTGCAAGTGGTTTCGGAAAATGTCGAGAAGGGCAATTGGAAAGAGCCCAAGGTTCAGCAGGCGATTCAGCCCGCTTCTTTTAACGAGAGCACCCCGGTTTCAGCCACTCGGGCCAGCAACCGGGAGTAAGGTTGCTGCCTTAGGTTATTCTTCATTTTTCCTTTGGTTATGGAGATTGATAAGCATGTTCTGTAGGAAAAGCCCTGTTGCTCTGATGGCTGGACTGCTCTTACTGGGCAGCACGCTGACGGCGCGTGCCGAGTTGCCCGACTTTACAACCTTGGTGGAGAAGGCTTCGCCAGCGGTGGTCAATATCAGTACCCGACAGCACGCCCCTGAGCGCACGGCCGTCAACCAACTGATGCCTGACCTTGAAGGCTTGCCGCCGATCTTCCGGGAGTTCTTCGAGCGCAATATGCCGCGCACTCCGGCAGATCCCGGTAAAAATCGCCAACGCGAAGCGCAGTCGCTGGGTTCTGGCTTCATCATCTCTGATGATGGCTATGTGCTGACCAATAACCATGTGATTGCCGAAGCCGATGAGATCATGGTGCGCCTGCCCGATCGCAGTGAGCTAACCGCCAAGCTGATCGGCACCGATCCGCGCACCGACGTCGCCCTGCTGAAAGTGGAAGCTAAGAACCTGCCTACGGTTAAAGTCGGCAAGTCCAGCGAACTGAAGGCCGGTGAATGGGTAGTGGCCATCGGCTCGCCCTTTGGCTTTGATCACAGCGTTACGGCAGGCATTGTCAGCGCCATTGATCGCAGCTTGCCCAATGAAAACTATGTGCCCTTCATTCAGACTGACGTAGCGATTAACCCCGGTAATTCCGGTGGCCCACTGTTTAACCTGAAAGGCGAAGTAGTGGGGATTAATTCGCAGATCTTCACCCGCTCCGGTGGCTTTATGGGGTTGTCTTTTGCCATTCCCATGGATGTCGCCATGGATGTGGCCAATCAACTGCGCGCGGGTGGCAAGGTGAGCCGTGGCTGGCTGGGCGTAGCGATTCAGGAAGTGAACAAGGATTTAGCCGAGTCCTTTGGTCTGGAGCGTCCTGCCGGTGCCTTGGTCGCTCAGGTGATGGACAGCGGCCCTGCGGCTAAAGGCGGGCTGAAAGTCGGCGACGTGATTCTTAGCGTCAACGGTAAGTCAGTGGTGATGTCGGCAGATTTGCCCCACCTGATCGGTGCCATGAAGCCCGGCAGCAAGGCTGAGCTAGGCGTAGTGCGCGGCGGTGATCGTAAAACCCTGAGTGTCACTGTAGGCGCTCTGCCAGAAGACGATGCTCTGATTGCCGCTCAAGGTGAGGGTGCCGAACTGAGCAGTCCGCGCCTTGGTGTGCGTATCACCGAGCTGACGGCTGAACAGAAAAAAAGCTTGGATCTGCAAAACGGTGTGGCCATTACACAGGTCATGAACGGCCCCGCCGCGCTGATCGGTTTGCGGCCCGGTGACGTGATTACCCATTTGGGCAATCAACCCATTGATTCCGCGCGTACCTTTGTGAAAGTGGCCGCTGATCTGCCGGTGAACCGCTCTGTATCCATGCGCGTGCTGCGTCAGGGCCGCGCTAGCTTCATCACCTTCCGCTTGGCTGAGTAAGGGCGTCATCGAGCGACTCATCCCGGAGACCACAGCGCTGGTCTTCGGGATGAAAAGCGTGCTAGCGCGTGGCACTCAAAAGGTCGATCAGTTACAATCCCCGGCTATTTTCAGCAGCTAATCCCTGCGTATATCCGAGTATTCGAGCTGTGAGTGACCTGAGTCATATCCGTAATTTCTCCATCATCGCGCACATTGATCATGGCAAATCGACCTTGGCCGATCGCTTCATCCAGATCTGCGGCGGGCTGGCCGATCGGGAAATGGAGGCTCAAGTCCTAGACTCCATGGATTTGGAGCGTGAGCGCGGCATTACCATCAAGGCCCACAGTGTGACCCTGCACTACAAGGCAAAGGACGGTAAGACCTACCAACTCAACTTCATTGATACCCCCGGCCACGTTGACTTCACCTATGAGGTGAGCCGCTCCTTGGCCGCCTGTGAGGGCGCGCTGCTGGTGGTGGATGCCGGGCAAGGCGTTGAAGCGCAGTCGGTTGCCAACTGCTACACCGCCATCGAGCAAGGCCTTGAGGTCATGCCGGTGCTGAATAAGATGGATCTGCCCCAAGCCGATCCTGACCGCGTTAAGGACGAGATCGAACACATCATCGGCATTGATGCCACCGATGCCGTGGCCTGTAGCGCCAAGAGTGGCATGGGTGTAGAGGATGTGCTGGAGCGTTTAGTCCAGACGATCCCCGCCCCTGAAGGCAACATTGACGCCCCTCTGCAAGCGCTGATTATCGACTCTTGGTTTGATAACTACCTAGGCGTGGTGTCGCTGGTGCGGGTCAAGCATGGCCGCATCAAAAAGGGCGACAAGGTTCTGGTTAAATCCACCGGCAAGCAGCATCAGGTGGACAGCGTGGGCTTCTTCACGCCCAAGCATACTGAGATGCCTGACCTTAAGGCCGGTGAAGTAGGCTTCATCATCGCCGGTATTAAAGACATTCACGGCGCACCGGTAGGCGATACCCTGACCCTGTCCAGCACGCCCGATGTGGACATGCTGCCCGGCTTTAAGCGCGTGAAGCCGCAGGTGTATGCCGGTTTGTTCCCGGTCAGTTCCGATGACTTTGAAGACTTCCGCGAAGCCCTGCAAAAACTCACCCTGAACGATGCCGCCCTGCAATACGAGCCGGAAAGCTCAGATGCACTGGGTTTCGGCTTCCGCATTGGTTTCCTTGGCATGTTGCACATGGAAATCATTCAGGAGCGTCTGGAGCGCGAATACGACCTCGACCTGATCACCACTGCGCCCACGGTGGTCTATGAGGTGGTGCTTAAAAACGGTGAAACACTGTTGGTGGATAGTCCATCAAAGCTACCGGATCAAGCCTCCATCGCCGAAATGCGCGAGCCTATCGTGCAGGCTAATATTTTGGTGCCGCAGGATCATCTGGGCAACGTGATTGGCCTTTGCATCGAAAAACGCGGCGTGCAGCGTGACATGCAATTCCTCGGTACACAGGTTCAGGTTCGCTATGACCTGCCGATGAATGAGGTGGTACTGGACTTCTTTGATCGTCTGAAATCCGTCAGCCGTGGTTATGCCTCGCTGGATTACAGCTTTGATCGGTTCCAGACCGCTAACTTGGTTCGTTTGGATGTGCTGATTAACGGTGAGAAGGTTGATGCGTTGGCACTGATCGTTCACCGGGAAACGGCTAACCATAAAGGCCGCATGCTGACCGAGAAGATGAAGGAGCTGATCCCTCGCCAAATGTTTGATGTGGCCATCCAAGCAGCGATTGGCGGTCAGGTCATTGCCCGCACCACCGTTAAAGCCCTTCGCAAAAACGTATTGGCGAAGTGTTATGGCGGGGATGCTAGCCGTAAGCGCAAGCTGCTGGAGAAGCAGAAAGCGGGCAAAAAACGCATGAAGCAGGTCGGTAGTGTCGAAATTCCGCAGGAGGCGTTCCTAGCGGTTCTCAAGGTGGATAGCTGATGTCGATCAATTTCCCGCTGTTGCTGGTGCTTGCGGTGGGTGTATGCGGTGCGCTGGCGTTGTTTGACCTTCTGTATCTGGCTCCACGGCGGCGCGCTGCCGTGGCTCGCTATCAGGCGAGTACCGGGCAGTCGGACCCAGCCATTGTAGATACGCTGAATAAAGAGCCACTGGCCGTGGAGTACGGAAAATCCTTTTTTCCCGTGCTGGCCATCGTGCTGGTGTTGCGCTCCTTTTTGGTGGAGCCGTTCCAGATTCCATCGGGCTCCATGAAGCCAACCTTGGAAGTGGGCGACTTCATTCTGGTGAATAAGTTTGCCTATGGCATTCGCCTGCCGGTGATTGATACTAAAATCATCGGTATCAGCGATCCGCAGCGCGGCGATGTCATGGTATTTCGTTACCCAAGCGACCCGGATATCAACTACATCAAGCGCGTTGTAGGTCTGCCCGGTGATCTGGTGCGTTACACCAGCGACCGTAAGCTGTTGGTCAATGATCATTTGGTGGCCGAAACCCTAGTGGGCGATGAAGCCGGTAGCCTTGGTAGTTCCGCGTTGTACCGCGAGAAGCTAGGCGAGGTGGAGCATCTGATCCGTAAGGAAATGGGCCGTTATCGGATTGAGCCTGATCGGCAGTGGACAGTACCGCAAGGTCACTACTTCATGATGGGCGATAACCGGGATAACTCCAACGACAGCCGCTACTGGAATGATTCGTCCATCCCCGCTGAGTTGCATGGCATGGTGCCGGATGACCACATCGTCGGTAAGGCCTTTGCGGTGTGGATGAGCTGGCCTGACCCTAAATCTGGGAACCTACCAAGCTTTTCCCGGGTGGGCTTGATCCACTGAGTCTCGTTATAAGTGCTGTTTGAGCAACTGCCACGGAGTGGAAGATGAATACGCCTGTCTCTCAGCGCGGTATTTCAGCGGTTAGCTGGATGTTCATACTGGCTGTTTTAGCCTTTTTTGCCAGTGTGGCATTCAACATGGTGCCGCATTATCTTGACTATATGTCACTGGATAAGATCATCAGCAGTAGCGAGAGGGACGCCGCCAATGGTACCCCTATCCATAGCATGCAGGATTTGCGCAGTCATATACAAAAAGGTATGCAAGTCAATGGGTTACGCGATATCGCCCTTGATCAAGTAATGGTGGTTAAGCAAGAGGAAAACCTCTTTCACATCCGCTTGAAGTATGAAAAGCGTGAGCCTCTAATCCGCAACCTCAGTCTCGTGGCTAGCTTCGAGAAAGAATACCAACTTAGGATGCCGTGACTATTCCGCTAGATCGTCTCGAGCGCAAGCTCGGTTATCACTTCCAAGATCAGGAACTGCTGGAGATGGCCTTAACCCATCGCAGCTATGCCGGACGCAATAATGAGCGTTTGGAGTTTCTGGGGGATGCCATTCTCAATTTTGTTGCTGGCGAGGCCTTATTCCAGCACTTTCCACAAGCCCGTGAAGGCCAGTTGTCTCGCTTGCGGGCCCGCTTGGTTAAGGGGCAAACCCTAGCTGTGCTGGCCCGAGGCTTTGAGCTAGGCGATTATCTGCGCCTTGGCTCGGGCGAGCTAAAAAGCGGCGGTTATCGCCGTGAGTCCATACTGGCTGACGCTTTAGAAGCCCTGATCGGGGCCATCTATTTAGACGCTGGTATGGATGTAGTCCGCGATCGCGTATTGGCTTGGTTGGCCAATGAAATACAGGGGCTGACGCTGGTAGATACCAACAAAGACCCCAAAACGCGCTTGCAGGAATACTTGCAGTCTCGTGGTAGTGATCTGCCGCGCTATGACGTGGTGGACATTCAAGGTGATCCGCATTGCCGGATTTTCTACGTCACCTGCGAGATTGCGCCACTTAGCGAGAAAACACAGGGGCAAGGCGCGAGCCGCCGTATTGCCGAACAGATCGCCGCCGCCGCTGCCTTGGCCGCCCTAGGATTGGAAAACAGCAATGACTGAAGCAAACGCGCTGCGCTGTGGCTATGTCGCCATCGTAGGTAGGCCCAACGTGGGCAAGTCCACCTTGCTGAACCACATTCTTGGGCAAAAGCTGGCCATCACCTCACGTAAGCCTCAGACCACCCGGCACAATATGCTGGGAATCAAAACCGAGGCTGAGGTACAAGCGGTGTATGTGGATACCCCCGGTCTGCATAAGCAAGGTGAAACCGCCCTTAACCGCTACATGAACCGCACCGCCTCTTCCGCTCTGAAGGATGTGGATGTGGTGGTGTTTGTGGTGGATCGCGACCGCTGGACGGACGAGGATCAAATGGTGCTGGAGCGCGTGCGCTTTGTGAGCGGCCCGGTGATTCTGGCGGTGAACAAGATCGACCGTATGGACGAGAAGGCCGCGCTGCTACCGCATTTGGAGTGGCTGGCTACTCAGCTGCCCAATGCGGAAATTGTGCCTATTTCCGCTCAGCACGGTAAAAACCTCGACACCCTAGAGCGTTTGGTGGCCAGCCATCTGCCGGAAAACGAGCACTTTTTCCCGGAAGATCAAATCACCGACCGCAGCAGCCGTTTTCTGGCGGCTGAATTGGTGCGTGAGAAAATCATGCGGCAGTTGGGTGCGGAGCTGCCCTACCAGATCACCGTCGAGATTGAAGACTTCAAGCAGAAAGGCCATGTGCTGCACATCCATGCGCTGATTCTGGTTGAGCGCGACGGCCAGAAGAAAATCATCATCGGTGAGAAGGGCGAGCGGCTTAAACGCATTGGCCAAGAAGCACGGCTGGATATGGAGGTGCTGTTCGACTCCAAGGTCATGCTGAATCTCTGGGTCAAGGTGAAAAGCGGCTGGTCGGATGATGAGCGCGCGCTGCACTCACTGGGCTATCGCGAGTCGTAAGGCACTCAGGCGGCTATATAGGGTCGCCTGTTCTGTTCGAATCGTAACAACCCTTCACTGGGCGGCATGCTTTCATCCGCTTAGGGTAGAGTGCAGCTTCTTCTTCCCGATGAATACAAGGAACCTTTATGAAGAAGCATCTGCACTACCTTGCGCTGGCCATGCTGACGGTCAGTTCACCCTTTGCGCTGGCAGAGGATACCCTGGCTAAGATCAAGGCCTCGGCTAGCCTCACTGAGGGGGTTCGCGAGTCCTCGGGGCTGTCTTATACCTTAGGCAATGGCCAGTACACCGGGTTTCACTACGACGTCTGTGCCAACATCATTGCGGATGTGAAGGCGCATCTGGGACTGGCTGAGCTGAAGGTTAACTATCAGCCGGTGACCTCGCAGAACCGCATTCCGCTGGTGCAGAACGGTACGGTGGATCTGGAGTGTGGTTCGACCACCAACAATATCGCGCGCCAGAAAGACGTAGCCTTTGCCCTGACCACCTATGTGGAAGAGGTGAAGATTGCGGTGAAAGCTGATTCGGGTATTACCTCCATCAAGGATCTGGCGGGCAAAAACATCGCCACCACCACCGGAACGACCTCCGTGCAAACCCTGCGCAAGCATGAGCGGGCCGCTGGTATCGACTTTAAAGAGGTGTTTGGTAAGGATCACGCCGACAGCTTCTTGCTGCTGGAAAGTGGCCGCGCAGATGCCTTCGTGATGGATGGCTCGATTCTGGCCGCCAACATTGCCAAGTCGAAAACCCCAGCGGGCTTTAAGATATTGAGCGAAGTGCTGGCTGTAGAGCCCATCGCCATCATGCTGCGTAAAGAAGATCCCGCCTTCAAAAAAGTGGTGGATGACAGCATCAAAGCGCAGATCAAAGATGGCCGCTTAGCTAAACTGTGGGATAAGTGGTTCCTGCAACCCATTCCTCCGGCTAACGTGACCATTGGTTTGCCTTTGTCTGAGGCTACCAAAGAGGCTTGGGCTAACCCCAACGACAAGCCTACTGAAGACTACGCTGCCAAAAAATAACCGGCGCGGCTTCTGTGCTATTCAAGCCCGCATCCTTGGGGTGCGGGTCTTGCAGGCTTGCTATCCTTGAACTGAACCAAAGACGAGGTACCTATAGCCATGAACTGGGATTGGGAAGTCTTTCTTCAGGATCCGGGAGGGCAGCACGCTACCTATTGGCAGTGGTTGCTTTCGGCATGGGGTTGGACGCTGTCGGTGTCCTTGCTGGCGTTAGCCTTGGCGCTGCTGATGGGCTTTGTGATTGGTATGCTGCGCACCCTGCCAGATCGTCCGGGCTGGGTGCTATTTGGCACAGGTTGGACGGAGCTGTTCCGCAACATTCCGCTGCTGTTGCAGATTTTTCTCTGGTATCACGTGATTCCCGCCTTGATTCCGCCACTCAAGGAGCTGTCAGGTTTTACCCTAGTGGTACTGGCCTTGGGCTTTTTCACCTCGGCGCGTATTTCTGAACAGGTGTATTCCGGCATCAAAGCCTTGCCGAAGGGCCAGCGCTATGCGGCCTTGGCTATGGGGATGACGACGGCGCAATCCTATCGTTATGTACTGCTGCCCTGTGCGTTTCGGATCATCCTGCCGCCCTTGGTCAATGAGATGATGGGCATTGTGAAGAACTCTTCGGTGGCCTTTGCGGTGTCGGTATCAGAGCTGACCATGTTTGCCCTGCAAGTGCAGGAGGAAACCGCGCGCGGCGTTGAGGTCTATCTGGCGGTGACTGGGCTGTACATTGTCTCGGCCTTGGCCATTAACCGGCTGATGGCTTGGGTGGAGCGCCACGTGCAGATTCCCGGCTTGCAGCTGTCCGGTGCGGCAGGGGGAGGGCATTGAGATGCTGAACCTCGATTTCTCATTCTACAACTGGGCGATGATCAGCGATTTTGTGCTTAAGGGGTTTTACTTCAGCCTAGCACTGACGCTGGTAGCGACCTTGGGCGGCATCGTACTGGGCACCTTGTTGGCGCTGATGCGGCTGTCGGGCAAGGGTTTTTTGGTGTGGCCGGCGCTGGTGTACGTCAACACCATGCGTAGCATTCCGCTGGTGATGGTGATTCTGTGGTTTTTCCTGCTGATGCCTTTTTTGATTGGGCGACCCATTGGTGCGGAGGTCTCGGCAGTGGTGACCTTTATTGCCTTTGAGGCCGCCTATTTCAGCGAGATCATCCGCGCCGGTATTCAATCCATTCCACGCGGGCAAAGCTTTGCCGCCCAAGCCTTGGGCATGACCTACGCTCAAAACATGCGCTGGGTGGTGCTGCCGCAAGCCTTTCGTAACATGCTGCCGGTGATGCTGACTCAGACCATCATTCTGTTTCAGGACACCTCGCTGGTGTACGCCATTGGTGCTTACGACATGCTCAAAGGCTTTGAGACGGCAGGTAAGCTGTTTGGTCGCCCGGTCGAGGCCTATTTGCTGGCGGCACTGCTGTACTTTGTCATTTGCTATGGCTTGTCGCGTTTGGTGCGGCGGTTGCATCAGAAGATTGCCATTATCCGCTGAATAAGGAGTCACGATGATCGAACTCAAGCAGGTATCCAAGTGGTACGGTGAGGTTCAGGTGCTGAATGACTGTTCAGCCCGGATTAATAAAGGTGAGGTGGTGGTGGTCTGTGGGCCTTCGGGCTCGGGGAAATCGACCCTGATCAAGACCATTAACGCGCTGGAGCCGGTGCAAAAGGGTGAGATTTGGGTGGATGGCATCGCTGTACACGACCCCAAAACCTCGTTGCCCAAGTTGCGTAGTCGGGTGGGGATGGTGTTTCAGCATTTTGAGCTGTTTCCGCACCTGTCTGTGACTGAAAACCTGACCTTAGCGCAGGTCAAGGTGTTAGGCCGCAGTGCCGATGAGGCGAAAAAGCATGGCCTTGCCTATCTGGATCGGGTTGGGCTGATGGCGCATAAGGATAAATTCCCCGGTCAGCTATCGGGCGGTCAGCAGCAGCGCGTAGCCATTGCCCGCGCCCTGAGTATGGACCCCATCGTCATGTTGTTTGATGAGCCCACCTCAGCCCTTGACCCGGAAATGGTTGGTGAGGTGCTGGATGTCATGGTTGGCTTGGCTAAAGAAGGCATGACCATGGTGGTAGTGACCCACGAAATGGGCTTTGCTCGTAAAGTCAGTCACCGGGTAATCTTCATGGATGTAGGCGGGCGTATTTTGGAAGATTGCTCCCGTGATGATTTCTTCGAGCATCCAGAAGCCCGCCAGCCGCGCACCCGTGAGTTTCTCGATAAAATCCTGCAACACTGACCGCGTGGCACTGCTTGGCTGCTGATGCAGTGGCCCAGTGCCCGTTGTTGCCTCGCCTATGGGCTGCGTTTTTCAGGTTGTCTCATGTCCCTGTCTGCTTTTGTGTTGCATAGCCGTCCCTACAAAGAAAGTAGCGCGCTCTTGGATGTGCTCTCCCCGCTGGGGCGGGTGCGCGCCGTGTTGCGTGGTGCGCGGCGGCACAGTGGTAGTCTTGCACGGCCCTTTGTACCCTTGGCGCTGGAACTGAAAGGCAAGACAGAACTGAAAAGCGTGGTGCATCTAGAGGCAGATGGCATTCCCCATTGGCTGACCGGACAGGCGCTCTACAGTGGTTTCTATCTGAATGAGTTGCTGATGCGTGTGTTGCCCGCTGAAGATCCCTGTCCTGCACTCTTTGAGCATTACGCCTTAACCCTAAGCGCTTTGGCGAATGGCCAAGCCCTAGAGCCGCTGCTACGCGCCTTTGAATGGCGACTTTTGGCAGAGCTGGGCTACGGTTTTGCCTTGGATGCGGACGTGCAAGGCCAGCCGGTTCAGGCGCGGCGGCAGTACCGCTTTTGTCCTGCTAATGGTTTTGAAGCGGTGTCGGATCAGCGGGCCGGTTTGTTTTCAGGGACAGCGCTGCTGGCATTACATGATGCGCGCTGGGATATTCCCGGTACTTTGCCTACGGCTAAGCGTCTGATGCGTCAGGCATTGGCCCCTCATTTGGGTGAGCGCCCTTTGGTCAGTCGAACCCTTTTTCTCAGTCATTTTAAGGAATCTCCCCATGTCGCACCCTAGCCCTGTGTTGCTGGGCATTAACATCGACCATGTAGCCACCCTGCGCCAAGCCCGTGGCACGCGCTACCCTGACCCGGTAAAGGCGGCGCTGGATGCTGAAGAAGCCGGTGCGGACGGCATCACCCTGCACCTGCGCGAAGACCGGCGGCATATCCAAGAGCGCGACGTGCGCTTGCTTAAGGAGTTGCTGCAAACCCGCATGAATTTTGAGATGGGCGTGACTGAGGAGATGCTGATGTTTGCCAAGCACATCGTCCCGGAGCATGTCTGTCTGGTGCCGGAAACCCGCCAAGAATTGACCACTGAGGGCGGGCTGGATGTCGCCGGTCAAGAGCTGCGGATCGGGCATGCCGTGGAGCGGCTGGCTAAGCTGGGCTGCGAGGTATCTCTGTTTATTGATGCCGATCCTCGGCAAATTGAAGCGGCGCAGCGCATCGGTGCACCGGCCATTGAGCTGCATACCGGGCGCTACGCCGATGCGGAAAGTCCGGCGCAGCTTGCAGAGGAGTTAGCGCGCATTCGCGAAGGTGTCGCTCAGGGGCAGTCGCTGGGGCTGATCGTCAATGCCGGGCATGGTTTGCACTATCACAACGTGCAGGCGGTGGCGGCTATTCCCGGTATCCATGAGCTGAACATTGGCCATGCGGTGATCGCCCATGCGCTCTTTGTGGGATTGAAGCAGGCGGTTAAGGAGATGAAGGAGTTGATTCAGTACGCCAGCCGCCCCTGAGTCTTTTAGGCAGCGTACTGCTGAGTCCAATAGAGGGCAAGGGACAGCGTCACCAGCGAGCCCAGCGTTGAGTTTAAGATTGCGCAGGAAACCACCGGAGCCTTAGGGCCATAGTAGTTGGCCAGCCCAAAGGGCCCGGTTCCTGTGGGTCGGGCGCTGAGTAACAAGGTCGCACGGGTTCAAAGCGGCGGTAAAGCCGAAACCCTATATGCCAGAAAGTCAGTCAGCAGCAGCGGCACGATGAGTTTAATCAGTGCCAGGAGGGACTAAACCCCGACGACTTTGGCATAGCCATAATAAGTTTTAGCTAATTTATAGAAATTATATTTTTATATTTTTGAAATTTAACCAAGGAAGCATTTTCTCTTCAAGTTGTTTCATGATTTCCTGAGATTGACTCATGAGATCAGCTAAGTTTTCGTCAGTACGATTTGCGCCTAACCTATCTAGAGTATCTTTTAGTTTGGTTAGTAGATTATAAATATCCGAGTCTTTTCCAAATAGAAATATTGATTCTCGGTAAGATGTTATAAATTTATCGGCTGTTTCTACTATATTTTCTTTGTTGTTTTCTGAGTGGCACTTTTTATAGTAGGCCAACGAGTTTTCATATACTGAAAATCTTCTATTGTATAAGTCAAGGTTAAGTTTTTGTTTGTTTGTTTTTAGTTGTTGATAGGCAAATATTGCAGTTGCTATTGCAGAGAAAAATGCGGTGGTTGCGGCAAATAACGCAACTATAACTGGAGTAGTGAAAGTACAAGAGTCCATTTCGAAGCATACCTCTCTAACTTGGTTTTTTAGCCATGAGGGTGGTGCGCACAGGCGCAGGCAAGCCTTCCACCGTTTTGTTCGGGTCATTAGGGTCGAGGAAGTCGGGTAGGGATTGATAGCGCATCCAATCGGTACTGCGCTGTTCTTCAACGGTGGTTTGGTTGATGTCCACACAGCGCACCTCGGTAAAGCCTGCGCGCCGTAGCCAGCACTCCAGCGCGGCCACTGAGGGTAAAAACCACACGTTACGCATCTGTGCGTAGCGGTCTTCGGGCACCAGCACGGTTTGGGCATCACCTTCGACCACTAGGGTTTCTAGCAGCAACTCACCGCCGGGGCGTAGGCAATCTTTGAGTTCCAGCAGGTGGTCGATGGGCGAGCGCCGGTGATAGAGCACCCCCATGGAAAATACCGTGTCGAAGCCTTCCAATTTGGGCGGTAGGTCTTCCAGCGCCAGTGGCAGATGCCATGCCTGTGCCTCGGGCATATAGCCTTTTACTGCGTGAAATTGGCAGAAAAACAGCCAGTTGGGGTCGATACCGATTGCCGCTTTAGCCCCCGCGCCGAGCATCCGCCACAGGTGGTAGCCGTTGCCACAGCCTACATCCAGCACCCGTTTGCCTGTTAGGTCGATATGTGGGCTAACCCGTGACCACTTCCAGTCGGAGCGCCATTCGGTGTCGATAGACACGCCGAACAGATCAAACGGCCCTTTGCGCCAAGGCATCAGGCCGCGTAGGGCTTGTTCCAGTTGGGCTTGCTGCTGTGCGGTGCAGGGGCCGCTCAAGCGCAGGCTGTCACGCAGTTCGATCTCAGTGGCTGCTAGGGCGGGGCGGGCCGCTACAGCGGCTTGCCAGCGAGGTAGATCGCCGTGGCCTATATCGAGACGGCGGTTCATCTCGGCGGGCAGGCTGTTGGCCCAATCAGCCAGAGGGGTTCCGGCGAGTTGTTGGACGAGGGGGTTCCAATCGTAGGTCATGGCAGGGCAATCAAGGAGGCAAAGTTAAGGCACTGGAACCAGACCACTACGCGGCTGAAGCCAGCCTCTTGCAAGCGTTGGCGGTGGGTGTCGAGGCTGTCGGGTTTCATCACGTTTTCGATGGCGCTGCGCTTCTGGGCGATTTCCAGCTCGCTATAGCCATTGGCGCGTTTGAAGGCGATGTGCAGATCGGTGAGCAATTGCTGTTCGGCTTCGTCCTCAAAACGCAATTTCTCCGAGAGAATCAGCGCGCCCTGTGGATGCAGCGAGGCACGAATCCGCGCCAGCAACGCGGGGCGCTGTTCCGGGGCGATGAATTGCAAGGTGAAGTTGAGCGCCACCAAGGAGCTAGGTTGAAAGCTTAAGTTGAGGATATCGGCTTCCATCACTTCGGTGGGCAGCAGCTCCTGAAACATGGCGTCTTGGGCGTGCAGGTATTCGCGGCAGCGCGCCACCATGGCGGCGGAGTTGTCCACGGCGATGATCTGGCAGCGCTCGGTTCGCACATGGCGGCGCAGGGCTTGGGTGACTGCGCCCAAGGAGCAGCCAAGGTCATAAATCAGCGTATTGGGCTGCGCGAAATGGGCGGCCAGCACACCGATGTTCTCCACGATGGTGGGATAGCCGGGCACTGAGCGTTTGATCATGTCGGGGAAGACCCGCGCCACGTCCTCGTTGAACACGAAGTCCGGCACTTGTGGCAAGGGCTGGGCAAACAGGCGGTCGGGTTGATGGCTCACGGCAGTCTTCGCGGCGGCAGGAAAAGCCGGGGATTGTAGCGAAAAACCAGCGGAGATAGGCAAACCGGCTACAGCCTCTTAGGTGGGTAGCCGGTGTTAGCGCAGTGCGCCTTAGCTTTGGGGCCGCTTACATATTGGGATAGTTAGGGCCGCCTGCGCCTTCAGGGGTGACCCACGTGATGTTTTGGGCCGGATCTTTGATGTCGCAGGTTTTGCAGTGCAGGCAGTTTTGCGCGTTGATCTGGAAGCGCGGGCTACCATCGGCCTTGGTCAAAATCTCATACACACCGGCGGGGCAATAACGCTGGGCGGGTTCATTGTAGCGCGGCAGGTTAAATTCCAAGGGTGCGTCGGGATCGGTAAGGCGCAGGTGCGAGGGTTGGTCTTCCTCGTGGTTGGTGCTGGAGAGAAACACTGAGCTGAGTTTGTCGAAGCTTAGAACGCCATCCGGTTTCGGGTAGTCGATTTTCGAGGCTTCGGCGGCAGTCTTTAGACCTTCATGATCGGGGCGGACATCATGCAGGGTGAAGGGCAGGCGACCTTTCAGCAGGTTTTGGTCGATGAAGTTGAAGGCTCCACCCAGCAGGGTGCCGAATTTGTGCAGGGCTGGGCCAAAGTTGCGGCTGGTGTACAGCTCTTCATACAGCCAGCTGGATTTGAAGGCGCGGGTATAGGCGGTGAGTTCATCGCCACCGGCATCACCTGCTAGCAGGGCATCGGCCACTACTTCAGCGGCCAACATGCCTGACTTCATGGCGGTGTGGCTGCCTTTGATCTTGGCAAAGTTCAGGGTTCCGGCGTCGCAGCCGATCAACAAGCCCCCGTTGAAGGTCATGCGTGGCAGGCTGTTTAGGCCGCCTTTGGCGATGGCCCGCGCACCATAGGCCAGCCGCTTGCCGCCTGTTAGGTATTGGCTGATGGTGGGGTGATGCTTGTAGCGTTGGAACTCATCAAAGGGCGACAGGTGCGGGTTGTTGTAGGACAGATCGACAATCAAGCCCACCGCTACCTGATTGTTTTCCAGATGGTAAAGGAAGCTGCCACCGGGATTGTCGTTGCTTAGCGGCCAACCGGCACCATGTACCACCAAGCCTTGTTCGTGCTTGGCTGGGTCGATTTCCCAAAGTTCTTTGATGCCCAGTGCGTAATGCTGCGAATCGGCCAGTGCATCCAACTGATAGCGTTTGATCAGCTGTTTGCCGATATGGCCACGGCAGCCTTCGGCGAACAGGGTGTACTTGGCGCGCAGTTCCATACCGGGGGTGTGGACACCGGCTTTGGGCTTGCCTTCGCGGTTTACGCCCATGTCGCCGGTGAGGATGCCGCGCACCACGCCTTGCTCATCAATCAGCGCTTCTTGGGCGGCAAAGCCTGGGTAGATTTCTACGCCCAGCGCTTCGGCCTGCTGCGCTAACCAGCGGCACAGGTTGCCCAAGGAGATGATGAAGTTGCCTTCGTTGTGCATGGTTTTCGGCACGAGGGCATTGGGTATGCGGGTGCTTAGCTTGGCGCTGTTGAACAGGTAAATATCATCGCGCTTTACTACGGTGTTGAGCGGCGCACCTTGGGTGGCCCAATCCGGGAACAGTTCCGTTAGGGCGCGTGGCTCGAAGACCGCACCCGACAGGATGTGTGCGCCGACTTCGGAGCCCTTTTCAACCACGCAGACGTTGAGTTCTTGCCCAGCGGCGTTGGCTTTTTGCTTTAGACGACAGGCCGCCGAGAGTCCGGCAGGCCCGGCTCCGACGATGACCACATCGAATTCCATGTATTCGCGTTCCATTAGGCGCTTCTCTCCTGCTCAAGGCGTTTCAGGCTTTTTTGTAGGCTGGAAAGCACGGCAGGGATTTCCAGCAAAGAACTGAACATTATGCCGGGGAAAAAAACACCGGGCGAATTTTCCGCATGTCGCCGGGGTGGGCTTGAATCGGTGGGCAAGGCCTTGCGTTGGTTGACCCTCCCAAGTCCTACCGTCAAGATACAGCCATTCGCATTCGAGGCGGGCCGCTGGGGGTGTTGACCCAGTGCCAGAGCTGTTTTGCTCAGGCGAAATTCCCTTTACAGAAAAGAATGAGGAATCCATGAAGGTTCTTGTAGCAGTCAAACGCGTGGTCGATTACAACGTCAAAGTGCGGGTCAAGGCCGACAATTCCGGCGTCGATCTGGCAAACGTCAAGATGTCCATGAACCCCTTCTGCGAAATCGCCGTGGAAGAAGCGGTGCGCCTGAAGGAAAAAGGTGTGGTCACTGAGGTGGTGGTGGTGTCCATCGGCCCAAGCGCCGCGCAGGAACAACTGCGTACCGCCTTGGCGCTGGGTGGCGATAGAGCCATTCTGGTGGAAACCGAAGCGGAATTGGGCTCGCTGGCCGTGGCTAAGCTGCTCAAAGCCGTGGTCGATCAAGAGCAACCGCAATTGGTGATTCTTGGCAAACAAGCCATCGACAGCGACAACAACCAGACAGGCCAAATGCTGGCCGCGCTGACCGGCTTTACGCAGGGCACCTTTATCTCCAAGGTGGAAGTCGCTGGCGATAGCCTGAACATCACCCGTGAGATCGACGGCGGTCTGCAAAGCCTCGCGCTGAAACTGCCCGCTATTCTCACCACTGATCTGCGCCTCAACGAGCCGCGCTATGCCTCGCTGCCCAACATCATGAAGGCCAAGAAAAAGCCGCTGGATGTGCTGACCCCTGAGGCTTTGGGTGTGTCGGTGGCCTCAAGTCTTGAGCTGCTCAAGGTTGAGGCTCCAGAAGAGCGCAAACCCGGTATCAAGGTGGCCTCCGTAGCGGAGCTGGTCGAGAAACTGAAAAACGAGGCGAAGGTGATCTAAATGGCGATTCTGGTTATTGCAGAACACAACAACAGCGCGCTGAACAGTGCCACCCTGAACACTGTTGCGGCGGCGAGCGCCATCGGCGGTGATATCCACCTGCTGGTAGCCGGTGCAGGTTGTGCGGCGGTGGCTGAGGCGGCTGCCAAGATCGCCGGTGTCAGCAAGGTGCTGCTGGCTGATGATGCTGCCTACGCGCATCAGTTGCCAGAAAACATCGCGCCGCTGGTGGCAGGCTTGGCTAAGGCTTACGGTCATGTGTTGGCTCCGGCTACCACCAATGGCAAAAACTATCTGCCTTGTGTGGCGGCTCTGCTGGATGTGGATCAGATTTCTGAGATCATCGCGGTGCTGGCGGCGGACACCTTCAAGCGCCCCATCTACGCCGGTAACGCCATTGCCACGGTACGTTCTAGCGCGGCCATTAAGGTGATCAGCGTGCGTACCACTGCTTTTGATCCTGTTGCAGCCGAGGGCGGTTCAGCCGCTGTTGAAGCGGTAGCGGCTCAGGGTGCAGCGGGCAAAACCACCTTTATCAGCGAAGAAATCGCCAAATCGGATCGCCCGGATTTGGGTTCGGCGCGCATCGTGGTGTCGGGTGGTCGTGGCATGCTGAGCAGCGAGAACTTCCAACTGCTCTACGCGCTGGCCGACAAGCTGGGCGCGGCGGTGGGTGCTTCCCGTGCGGCGGTGGATGCAGGCTTTGTGCCTAACGATCTGCAAGTCGGTCAGACTGGCAAGATTGTCGCTCCGGATCTGTACATTGCGGTGGGCATTTCCGGTGCCATCCAGCATCTGGCCGGGATGAAGGATTCCAAAGTCATAGTTGCCATCAACAAAGACCCGGATGCGCCGATCTTCCAAGTGGCCGATTACGGTCTAGTGGCGGATTTGTTTGAGGCGGTGCCGGAGTTGGATAAGGCCGTGTAATACGCTGCCCTCTTCGCTAGGCACTAAAAAACCCGGAGCCTGTAAAGGTTTCCGGGTTTTTTGCGCTATGGCCGAGGCCTTAGCAATACGTCATCCGCACAAGGCGGCTTACTTAATTTCTACCGCCAGACTGTCAGCGATTTTTTGCTTCCACAGGGCTGGGCCGGTGTTGTGTACCGAAATACCCGCGCTGTCTACCGCTACGGTGACAGGCATATCCACTACGTCGAACTCGTAGATGGCTTCCATACCCAACTCTTCGAAGGCCAGAACTTTGGACTTCTTGATCGCTTGGGCCACGAGGTACGCAGCGCCACCCACCGCCATCAGATAGACGGCTTTGTTGTCTTTGATGGCTTCGATGGCAATCGGGCCGCGCTCGGATTTACCGATCATGCCCAGCAGTCCAGTGGACTCGAGGATTTGACGGGTGAACTTGTCCATACGGGTGGCGGTGGTGGGGCCAGCTGGGCCAACCACTTCGTCACGTACCGGATCAACCGGGCCGACGTAGTAAATGAAGCGGCCTTTCAGATCAACCGGCAGGGTTTCGCCTTTGTTGAGCATGTCCACCATGCGCTTGTGCGCGGCGTCACGGCCCGTCAGCATTTTGCCGTTGAGCAGCAGGGTTTCGCCCGGCTGCCAAGTCAGCACGTCTTCAGGGGTGACGGTGTTCAGGTCAACGCGGCGGGCGCTAGGGCCAGCTTCCCAAACGATATCCGGGTAGGCGGACAGCGGCGGCGCTTCTTGGGCGACCGGGCCGGAGCCGTCGAGCACAAAGTGGGTATGACGAGTGGCGGCGCAGTTGGGGATCAGGCACACCGGCAGGGAAGCGGCGTGGGTGGGGTAATCCTTGATCTTCACGTCCAGCACGGTGGTCATGCCGCCCAGACCCTGAGCGCCGATGCCCAGTTGGTTGACCTTCTCGAACAGCTCCAGACGCAGCTCTTCGACGCGGTTTTGCGGGCCGCGTGCTTTCAGCTCATGGATGTCGATTTCGTCCATCAGCACTTCTTTGGCCAGCAGCGCGGCTTTTTCAGCCGTACCGCCGATGCCGATGCCCAGCATACCGGGCGGGCACCAGCCAGCGCCCATTTCCGGTACGGTCTTCAGTACCCAATCGACGATGGAGTCGGAGGGGTTGAGCATGCCCATTTTGGACTTGTTCTCAGAACCGCCGCCCTTGGCTGCTACGTCCACTTCCACTTTGTCACCGGGGACGATGGAGTAGTGAATGACCGCCGGGGTGTTGTCTTTGGTGTTCTTACGCGCACCGGCAGGGTCAGCCAGAATGGAGGCGCGCAACACGTTGTCCGGGTCGTTGTAGGCGCGACGCACGCCCTCGTTGATCATGTCGTCCACGCTCATGGTGGCACCTGTCCATTGCACGTCCATACCGACGCGAACGAATACGGTGACGATGCCGGTGTCCTGACAAATCGGACGGTGGCCAGTGGCACACATGCGCGAGTTGATCAGAATCTGCGCCATGGAGTCACGCGCGGCGGGGGATTCTTCCTTCAGATAGGCTTCGTGCATGGCCTGAATGAAGTCAACGGGGTGGTAGTAGGAGATGAACTGCAAAGCATCAGCGACGCTCTGGATCAGGTCTTCTTGCTTGATCACGGTCATGCAACACGTCCTCTTGGTCAGGGCCGGTAACAACAAATGCGTGTCGTCGGAAAGACCGACGCACGCTTTCAAAGGTGCGGCAGTATAGCGCGCTCGTCCTAGGCTCACACGCGCTGTTGAGCGTCTGCATGGCAAGGGGCGGGCGGTGTGCGGCTGCTTCCGGGCAGCATGCCACGAAAGTCGGATGCTCTATATATGACCATTGGAGGCAGCAGGCCATAGGCAGGTTCGGTCGATATCGCTCAGGGTTCGACAGCCGGTCAGGGCCATACTCACCTCCAATTCGGCGCGTAGCAGGTGCAGCACATGGGTGACACCCAAAGCCCCTGCCGTGGCCAGCGCGAAGATGCAAGGCCGCCCCACCAGCACCGCATCGGCACCCAGCGCTAAGGCTTTAAAGATGTCGCTGCCCCGGCGAATGCCGCCGTCCATCAGCAGCGGCACGCGGCCCTGTACGCTTTGGGCAATTTCAGCCAGTACATCCAAGGTGGCGGGCAATGTGTCGAGGGTACGTCCGCCGTGGTTGGAGACGATCAGGCCGTCTGCGCCTTCCTCAATGGCTCGGCGCGCGTCTTCCGGGTGCAGGATGCCTTTGAGCAGAATCGGCAGACGGGTTTGCGCGCGCAGCCAGCGGATATCCGCCCAGCCGATGGCTGTTTCCAGCAGGGGTGAGCCGAACAAGACGTTGCTGCCGATCTGTCCAGGTGGCTGATGCAGGCTGCGCATGCCGCGCAAATTGATGGCTTCAATGCCCTCTGGCAGTACAAAACCGGCGCGTTGCTCGCGATTGCGTAGGCCGTTGACCGGCGCATCCACCGTAACCACCAGCGCCTGATAGCCCGCCGCTTCAGCACGCTGGATCAGGGCGCGGGTGAAATCGCGATCCGGCTGAATGTAGAGCTGAAACCACAGCGGCGACTGAGCATGCCGTGCGACTTCTTCCAACAGGCTGCTGGATTGGGTGCTCAGTACCATGCCGGTGCGTACTGCCGATGCCGCCAATACGCTGGCGATTTCTCCATCCGGGTGTACCAGCTTTTGGTAGGCCACCGGTGCTATGAAAATCGGGCATTCCAAGGATTGGCCGAACAGCTCCAGCCGGGTGTGTCCGCCGCGTAAATCCGCCAGCACTCGCCCGCGCAGTTTGAGGCGCGCAAAGGCTGCACAATTGTCGCGCAGGGTCAGCTCATCCGCCGCACCACCGGCCATGTAGGCCCAAGCATTGGCGGTCATACGCGGGCGGGCGTAGGCCTCGTAGTCGTTAACGGCGGCGATCTCGGCGGGGATCTGCTGGAGTGGGGGCAGGAGCTGAGCGGGCATCAGGATTTCCATGTTGCCGGGGATGAAGGCACAATTGTGCCCCCTAGAGCCGCTGCCTGCCCAGCAGAGCGCAGGCCCTCCTGTCGATTCCTGCAAGGACTTCTGGTGAAAAAACTCATCCTCGCTGTTGTGGCTGCGCTGATTTCAGGTATGGCGGCCTTTTTTAATCTGCCCCCTTCTTCCTCGGTGGAGAGCTTCGAACAAGCCAAGGTCGCCCTGCGCGAACAGGTGTACTTCGATCGCAATCAAGCCGAACAGGGGACGTTTTATTGCGGTTGCCGGTGGCAGTGGACGGGCCGCTCCGGTGGTCGAGTAGATTTAGCCTCATGCGGCTACAAGGTGCGCTCGCAACAAGCCCGCGCTGAGCGCATTGAGTGGGAGCATGTGGTTCCGGCTTGGGTGTTTGGCCATCAGCGCCAATGCTGGCAGAACGGCGGCCGCAAGAACTGCAAAGACAGCGATGCGACCTTCCGCACAATGGAAGGCGACATGCACAACCTTACTCCGTCCATTGGTGAGGTGAATGGCGATCGCAGCAACTACAGCTACGGCATGCTCCCGGCCATGCCGCCGCAATACGGAGCCTGTCCGACCAAGGTGGATTTCAAAAGCCGCGTGGCCGAACCACGGGATGCAGTGAAAGGCCAAGCCGCGCGCATCTACTTCTATATGCACGACCGCTATGACCTGAGAATGTCTCGCCAGCAGCAGCAACTGTTCATGGCTTGGAGTCGGCAATTTCCGGTCACTGATTGGGAGCGTGAGCGGGATCGCCGCATCGCCAAGATACAGGGCAACAGCAATCCCTTTGTCACCGGCAAGCGTGAGTGGGTTCTGGATAAAAATGGCGCAGAAGTGGCAGAAACCCCTCCAGTGAGCGATGACGAAGACGACGAGGTTAGCCCAAGCCCAGCGCTAGCGCCGACCAATGCAGCCCCTGTTGCCGCGCCGGTGCTAGGCAACCGTAGCAGCCGCATCTACCATTTGCCGGAAGGCTGCCCCAGCTACGAGAGGGTGCCGAGTGACAGCAAGGTTGAGTTTCGCACTGCTGCGGAAGCGGAGGCGGCGGGTTTTAAAAAGGCTGGAAATTGCCGCTAAGCTTGAATATCGATCCCATTAAACAAACAACTAGGCGTTTGCGATGCGACCCCATACAAGGATGTTCCTGTTAGCAGCCCTATTGCTGCCATCTGCCACAGCATTACAGGCCCGCGAGGCACTGACCGCCGAGGATGTCACCGCCTGCCACTACCAGCGCTTGCTCTCGACCCAGCCACTGCCACAGGCCGAGCTGGCGCTGTTTAGTCGGATGCTGCCCAAGGGCGGGGATTTGCATCATCACTATTCTGGCTCCCTGTATGCAGAAACCTATCTGGAATGGCTGAAGGCAGCGGGTTACTGCGTCTACCAAGCGGATATTCCGGCCAAAGGTGCCTACCAGTACCGCATCGAAACCCAACCCGAACGCCTGAGCAGTGCGGAGCGCCCGCTGTGCTTGGATGCGGAGGCTATTCAGCGTAACGAAGCCTTTCGCGTGGGCTTGCTGATGACTTGGTCAAACCGGGATTACGGCAACCACATCCACCTGCAAAAATCCCCGGATCGGCAGTTCTTCGACACCTTTGGCTATTTTGGCAAGGCGGCGGATTTGGATTACCGCACCGGTCTATTACTGCTCAAGCAGCGGGCGATGGATGAAAATCTGGGCTATCTGGAAACCATGCTCACCAGCAGCCCACGCCCTAACGTCACCTTGCAGGGCTTGCTAGAAAGCGAGGGCACTGAGCCGCCAGATACCGGTTTTACGCTGGCTCTTGCGGTATTAAAGGGTGACAAAGATACCCAGCAAGCCATAGCAGCCTACGTGCAACAGCTCCAGTCAGCGGCAGAAGGGCTGGATGACGCTCAGTTCCGGCTGCGCTTCCAGAGCTATGTGTCGCGCAATGCCGCTCCTGAGGTGGTATTTGCTCAGCTTTACACCGCCTTTGCGGCGGCGGCCAAAAGCCCGTTGATTGTCGGGGTGAATATGGTCGGGCCGGAAAACGGCGTAATTGCTCAGCGTGATTACAGCCTACACATGCGTATGCTGGGCTTTATGCGTCAGCAGTTCCCGCAAGTGCCCATCGCCCTGCACGCCGGAGAGTTAGTGCTAGGGCTGGTGCCGCCCGAATCCCTGCGCTCGCACATTCGGGAAGCGGTGGAGGTGGCTGGGGCTCAGCGTATTGGCCACGGGGTAGATATCGCCGAAGAGCACAACGCCCCCGAACTCTTGCAGCAACTGCGCACCAAAAACATTGCCGTCGAAATCAACCTGACCAGCAATGCCTTCATTTTGGGCGTGAAGGATGAAGCCCATCCGCTGAGGCTCTATGCCCGTTACGGTGTGCCCTTTGTGATTTCTTCCGATGATATGGGCGTGTCGCGGGTTAGTCTGAGCGAGGAGTACTTGCTCTACATCAGCCGCTACCAGCCCAGCTACGCCCAACTGCGTGAGACGGTCTATAACAGCATCCGCTACGCCTTCTTGAGCGCAACGGAGAAGCAGGACGAGTTAGCGCGGCTGGATAAGCGTTTTACCGATTTTGAGGCGCAGATCCAGCGGCTAGCACTACAGGCCGTAACCAGTGAACCTAAGCGCTGTTCGCTGGCTACGCCTTAAAAGCTCAATACTAGGCGGGTGGCAGGGTGATTAGCTGATCGGCAATCTGGCCTAAATGCGGGGCGCTTAGCTCCGCAGGCTCTGCCAACGGATAAGCTTGGGCTCCGGGGCGGGCAACAAAGGCCGTACGCCAACCGGCCCAGCCTGCTCCAGCAATATCCCAGCCGTGGGCTGCAATCAGCATGCAGTCTGGCAGTGGGGTATTCATACGCCGTGCCGCCCATTTGTACGCATGGCCGTGGGGCTTGAACATCTGAATGTCTTCGACGCTCAGGCGCTCCTCAAAAATGCTGTCTAGTCCTGCATAGGCTAACTGAGCATTCACGGCTTGATGCGAGGAATTGGTGAAACTCACCATACGAAACCCCGCAGCCTTAAGACGTTGCAAGGCTGGGAGCACATCCGGGTGAGCCGGTAAGCGGCGCATGGTGGCCAATGCGGCCCGGGCGGTAGCCTCATCTAATTTGATGCCGTTATTGGCGGCCACCATCTGCAGCGCAGCTAAGCCGATGGCTCCAAAATCGTCGTATTTATCGCCAACGGTGGATACCAGAGAATATTGGAGCATGGTGGTAAACCACAGGGGTAACAGATCGCCACGCCCCCCCAGTGCCTCTGCCACGCTGCGTTTCATGGCCTGTAGGTCAAGTAACGTTTCGTTTACATCAAAAAACAGGCAAGCAGGACGTTTGAGCAAGGGGCGGGTAGTGGGGTCAGCCGCTTGGGCGCTGTTGAGGCTGCTTAAAGCTAGACTGGCTAGACCTAAGCCCAATCCGCTCTGGGTGACAAACTGGCGACGGCTGTGATCGACGGAGACTTCAGAGTCCCGTGGTGGTGTAGTGCTCATATGAGTTCCTTGGAACAAGATAGGTGCAGCCCGCTTCGCTAGCCACACCTTGAGGGGTTAAACCAACTGATCCCCAACATGCAGGATTTTTAGGGTATTGGTGCCGCCGGTGGTGTGGTAGCTGTCGCCCTTGGTGAGAATCACCCAGTCGCCGGGAACCACGACACCGCGTTTAAGCAGCTCATCCACCGCCGCTTGGCTGAGTTTGTCCGCCGCCAGATCAGCAGGATCAAAGGGCACGGTCTGTACACCGCGAAACAGCGCCACCCGTGCTTGGGTTTCCCGGTGCGGGGTAAAGGCAAAAATCGGCACGGAGGAGCGAATCCGCGACATGATCAAGGGCGTGTAACCGCTCTCGGTCAGGCTGATGATGGCCTTAACGCCGGGAAAGTGATTGGCGGTGTACATGGCGGCCAGCGCGGTGCTTTCGTCACAGCGCGCGAACTTATGGCCCAAACGGTGGCTGGAGGTGGTGCTGGTGGGGTGTTTTTCCGCGCCGACACAGACCCGCGCCATGGCCTTGATGGCTTCCACCGGATAATCGCCTGCCGCGCTTTCGGCGGAGAGCATCACGGCATCGGTGTAATCCAGCACCGCGTTGGCCACGTCCGAGACTTCGGCGCGGGTCGGCATGGGGCTGTGGATCATGGATTCCATCATCTGAGTGGCGGTAATCACTACCTTGTTGTAGCGCCGCGCGTGCAGGATGATTTTCTTCTGGATACCCACCAGCTCGGCATCACCGATTTCTACGCCCAAATCGCCGCGCGCCACCATCACCGCATCGCTGGCACGAATCAGTGCATCAAGGGATTCGTCATCTGCCACCGCTTCGGCGCGTTCGATTTTGGCCACCAGCCAAGCGCTAGAGCCTGCTTCATCCCGCAGACGCCGGGCCAGATCCATATCAGCAGCATCGCGCGGGAAGGACACTGCCAGATAGTCCAGCTCCATCTCCGCCGCCAGCTTGATGTCAGCGCGGTCTTTATCGGTGAGGGCTGGTGCCGTCAGTCCGCCGCCGCGCCGGTTGATGCCTTTGTGGTCAGACAGCGGCCCGCCGATCAGTACCACGCAGTGCAGGGCATCGGCGCTGGTGCTTTCAACGCGCATCACCACCCGGCCATCGTCTAGCAGCAGCTCGTCACCGACCTTACAGTCTTTGACTAAATCCGGGTAATCAATCCCCACTACGTCCTGTGTTCCGGCTTCGCGCGGATGGCTGGTGGAGAAGCAAAATAGGTCGCCTTCCTTCAGCTCAATGCGTTTGTTCTGGAATTTAGCGATGCGGATTTTCGGGCCTTGCAAGTCGCCCAGCAGCGCCACAAAGCGCCCGTGTTTGGCGGCAATGTCGCGGACTAACTGGGCGCGAGCTTTGTGATCGTCCGGGCTGCCGTGGGAGAAGTTCAGGCGGGCAACATCCATTCCAGCGAGGATCATCTTTTCCAGCACTTCGGGTGAGCTGCTGGCGGGGCCGAGGGTGGCGACAATCTTGGTGCGGCGCGAGGTCATGTCAGGCTCCTTATATAACCTCGCTGGAGGCTACTATGCCGATTAGCTGTAGTCTTGCGGCAGGACGACTACTCTTTGCTTTTGGCAGGCTCTTTGGGCGCTACGGGCGTGCTGGGGTTGATTTGGAAGGCATTGCTCGCTGGCGGCACCTTGATGATGGCCGGCCCGCCGATGGGTTGGTAGTAGCCCAGTTGCTGCAGGGTTTCTAGGCGTGCCTTGGCGCGAAAGGCGTACTCATTGTTCGGGTAGTTTTTCAGAATAAATTCATAGGTGCGTACGGCGTCAGGGAACAGGCCTTGTCGCTCCAGACATTGGCCGCGCATCAAGGATATCTCGGCGTGCATCAGGCTGGTGGGGCGCAGATAGCGTTCTGCCTGTGACAGCGAGAGCATCACCTGTCCGCAATCGCCTACGGCATAGGCTTCATAGGCATCATCCAGCGCCCGGTGTTGGGCACCTTGGTTGGTGCAGCCCGCCAGTAAGGGGAGGGCAAGGGTGAACAATATCAGCGTGCGCATGGGATCTCCTTTGCCCTGTAACTATCGGCCACTAACATAAAATCTGAACCTCTGGATCAAGCGGGGAGCTGACGCCTTGCAATGGGCTAAACCTGCCCCCATCTTAAGAGAATAGGCTGTGCATTTTGGCGCATTTTGTTACCAGTAAAAGCGCAGGGCGGGCCTAAAGCGTGTTTGAATGTCGCGCATTGTCCGGCCTGTAGTCTGGCCGAACCTGATGGATATCAGGGGATTTTGTCGGTGGACTCCACTCTGATGGGTGGGTTCTGCCATCGTCAACACAAGGGGTACAACATGCTTGACTGGCTGAAAACTAACGTGGCTGCTGCCCGTGAAACACTTTCCAACGAAGTCACCAAGTTCAAGAACCGTGAGTTCATGGATGCCGTAGTCGCTGGTTGCGCACTGGTTGCGGCGGCGGACGGTAACATCAACTCTGCTGAGAAGCAGAAGATGACCGGCTACATCCAAAACTCGGGTGAGCTGAAAGTGTTTGATCTCAAGGACGTGATTCAGTCCTTCCAAGAAATTTGCGGCAAATTTGAATTTGACGCTGAAATCGGTCGCGCTGAAGCCCTGAAAACCATCGGCAAGCTGCGCGGTAAAGACGAAGCCGCTCGTCTGCTGGTGCGCGTGTGCTGCGCTATCGGTGGTTCCGACGGCAGCTTCGACGACAAAGAGCGCGCGGTTTGCCGCAGCATCTGTGTTGAGCTGGGCTTGAATGGCGCGGATTTTGATCTGTAATTAGTGTTCCTCTGCACGCAAGGCAGATAAAACCCCGTTGGCGCGAGCTGATGGGGTTTTTTATTGGATATTTTTAAAGGGATGTTGCTATGCCTACTTTTTATGCTCACTCAACCAAGTCTATTGATCGTTCAGATTGGCAGGGTTTGGCCGAGCACCTGAATGCAGTGAGCCAGCTAGCGGCCCAGTGCGCCACCTTTTTCTCTGCCGGGCCTCTAGCGGAAGTTGCAGGCCTTTTTCATGATCTAGGGAAATATACCCAAGAGTTCCAGCAGCGCCTGAGCGGGGATTATGGGCGAGTTGACCATTCCACTTGGGGGGCCCGTATTGTCTGTGAGCAGTATGGGCCATTGGGAAAACTACTGGCCTATGGCATTGCTGGACACCATGCCGGTTTGGCCAATGGCCGAGATGCCGGTACAAGGACTTCACTCGCTGACCGTTTGCGGGTGGCATTGCCTGAGTTGCAACCCGAGTGGCGTAACGAGTTAGCTATTCCCGATAAAAATACCCTAAAGCCCCCCGTGGGATTTTGTCCCAAGAAAGAGCGCGGCCAATTTCAATTAGCCTTTCTCGGACGCATGGTATTTTCTTGTTTAGTCGATGCGGACTATCTGGATACTGAGGCCTTCTACAACCGTGCTGAGAGTCGGCCGGATAAACGCCCTAAAGCTCCGCTCAGCTTGCTGGAATTACGCGAGCGCCTTAGCGTCCATCTGGCCCGATTTAGTGCAGACTCGCCTGTTAATCAGCTACGCGCTGAGATTCTGGCGGGTGTGCGTGAGCGGGCGAGTTTAGCGCCGGGTCTTTTTTCACTGACTGTGCCTACGGGGGGTGGCAAAACGCTAGCTTCTCTGGCTTTTGCCTTGGATCATGCCATTGCGCATGGTTTGCGCCGGGTGATTTTTGTAATTCCCTTCACCAGTATTGTGGAGCAAAACGCGGCTGTATTTCGGCATGCATTGGGAGATTTAGGCGAGCAGGCTGTACTGGAGCACCACAGCGCCTTTATTGATGACCCCAAACGCAACCGCGAGTCGCGCGATAAGCTCCACTTGGCGATGGAAAACTGGGATTACCCCATTATCGTCACCACCTCGGTGCAGTTTTTTGAAAGCCTCTTTGCTGCTCGGCCTTCCGCTTGCCGCAAGTTGCACAATGTCAGCAGTAGCGTAGTGATTTTGGATGAGGCTCAAAGTCTGCCTCTCAAGTTACTGCGCCCTTGTGTGGCGGCCATTGATGAGTTGGCGCTGAATTATCGAACCAGTCTAGTGCTTTGTACCGCAACGCAACCCGCGCTAGCAGCCGAAGCTATTAAGGGTAATTTGCAAGAAATACGTGAGCTGGCTCCTGAGCCTGCTCGGCTATTTCAAGCCTTAGAGCGGGTGCGGGTAAAGCATCTTGGAGAGTTGGATGACGCAGCATTGGTTGAGCAGCTCAGTAGTCGTGAGCAGGTGTTGTGCATCGTCAATAACCGTCGGCATGCGCGAGCGCTCTATGAACAGATAGCCGAACAACCGGGGGCGTGCCATCTTAGTACTCTGATGTGTGCCAAACACCGTAGTGCCGTACTGGCTGAAGTTCGCCAGCGGCTCATTGATGGACTGCCTTGTCGTTTGGTGTCGACCTCCTTGATTGAGGCCGGGGTTGATGTGGACTTTCCAACCGTGCTCAGAGCAGAAGCCGGTTTAGATTCCATTGCTCAAGCAGCAGGGCGCTGTAACCGTGAAGGAAAGCGGCCAATCAATGACAGCGAGGTGCTGATCTTTACCACTGCCAATCCCGATTGGCGGCCGCCGACAGAGTTGGTGCAGTTTGCACAGGCCGCCCGCGAAGTACTCAGGATGCACGCGGACGATCCCTTGGGCATGGAAGCTATTCAGGGCTATTTTAGTTTGCTGTACTGGCAGAAAGGTGCTCAGGCATTGGATGCCCATAATCTGTTGGGGCGTATTGAAGATGGAAAACTGGAGGGTATCCCCTTTGAGTTTTTGGCTGAAAAATTCCGCATGATCGAAAATACCCAGCGACCCATCATCATTCCTTATGACAATGTGGCCGAAAAGGCACTACAGGATTTGGCCTTCGCAAAAAGCTGTGCTGGTATCGCGCGGTCTTTGCAGCCTTATGTGGTACAGGTACCGCAGGCGATGTATGTGGAATTGGAGCGTTTAGGGGCTATTCAGGCAATTGCTAGCGAGCGCTATGGAGAGCAATTTATGGCATTAGCAAAAGAAATCAATGGAGTTAATTTATATAACCCTAACTATGGAATATCTTTAGGAGATACGGGCCCCTTGATATGGTAAGTGCTGTTAGGGACGATTAGGCAGACGAACAAAGGAGAGACGAATGGCCTACGGCATTCGATTGCTGGTGTGGGGCGAGCGTGCTTTATTTACGCGCCCCGAGATGAAAGTTGAGCGCGTATCCTACGATGTCATTACCCCCTCGGCAGCCCGCGGCATTTTAGAAGCGATCCATTGGAAGCCCTCTATTCGCTGGGTTATAGACCGCATTCAGGTACTAAAGCCCATCCGTTTTGAATCGCTGCGCCGTAACGAGGTGGGTGGCAAACTGTCCGCGGCCAGTGTTGCTAAAGCGATTAAGGCAGGGCGTACCGATCAGCTCGTAACCTGTGTTGACGAAGATCGACAACAGCGTGCGGCTACTTTGCTGCGCGATGTGGCTTACATCATCGAGGCGCATTTTGAGCTAACTAATCCGCTAAGCCCGGAAGAGTCTGAAGGTAAGCATTTGGATATCTTCAATCGGCGGGCTCGCAAGGGGCAGTATTTTCATGCGCCCTGTTTGGGCGTCCGGGAGTTTCCGGCCTTTTTTCAACTTTTAGAAGAGGGGATAGAAGAGCCGAGTGTTGATGAGTCGCTGAAAGGCCAGCACGAGCTGGGTTGGATGCTGCACGATATCGACTTTGCCGAGGGTATGAGCCCGCGCTTTTTCCGGGCGGTAATGCGCGATGGTTTGATTGAGGTTCCGCCCTTAGATGCTGAGGAGATCAGAACATGATTCTCCAAGCACTTAATGAGTATTACGGGCGCTTGGCTAAGCAGCACCTTGTGCCGCTCTACGGCTTCAGCCAAGAAAAGGTGAGTTATGTCCTTCTGCTTTCGGCAGAAGGCAAGCTGCTGGATGTTCAGGATATTCGCAGTACCTCTGGCAAAAAGGCTGCGCCCGTTAGCCTCATCGTACCGCAGCCAGAAAAGCGCACGGCGGGCATCAAGTCTAATTTTCTTTGGGATAAAACCGGCTATGTACTGGGTGTTAGCGCTAAAGCCTCAGTACGAACGGCCCAAGAGCATCAGGCTTTCAAGGATTGGCATCGGCAGTGTTTTGCCGGTAGTGACGACCCCGGATTGCAAGCGGTGTTGGCTTTTCTAGAGCATTGGACAGCAGAGCAATTTCTGCCGCCTCTTTTCTCTGAAGAGATGCTCGATGCTAATATTGTCTTCCGCTTAGAGGGCGAGCAGCAGTATGTGCATGAGCGGCCTGCCGCCGTGCAACTTCGGGCTCAGTTACTCGCCGCCGCAGACGCTCAGGTAGGGCGCTGTTTGGTAACGGGACAAAGCGCTCCATTGGCGCGCTTACATCCGGTGATTAAGGGTGTTAACGGGGCGCAAAGTTCTGGAGCCTCTATTGTTTCATTCAACCTAGAGTCCTTTAGTTCATACGATAAAAATCAGGGTGAAAATGCCCCGGTTTCTGAAGCCGCCGCCTTTGGCTATACCACCGTACTGAATCATCTGCTGCGCCGTGATGAGCACAACCGTCAGCGCCTGCAAGTAGGCGACACCACGGTGGTGTTTTGGGCTATAGCCGCCACGCCGGAAGAAAGCACCTCTGCTGAAGTGCTCTTTGCAGACTTGTTAGAACCTCCCGCTGAAGATCAAAGCGAGGCTGCTAAGCTGCACACAGCCTTAGCTTTGGTAGCGGCGGGTAAGCCTTTGGAAACGCTCGATCCTCAGTTACATGAGGCAACTAAACTCTATGTGTTGGGACTGGCTCCCAATGCATCGCGCTTATCTGTTCGCTTTTGGATCACTGGCTCATTAGGGCAGTTTGCACGGGTGTTGGCGCAGCATTACCAAGACTTGCATCTAGAGCCGACGCCTTGGGCTCTCGAACCTCCGCTCTGGCGTTTGTTGTATGCCACAGCACCCAGCCGTGCCGGTAAAGCCAAGGCTGAAGATATCTCGCCACAATTGGCTGGAGAAATGGCTAGAGCCATTTTGACGGGCAGCCGTTATCCACGCTCACTGTTAAGCAATCTGTTGATGCGAATGCGCTCTGATGGTGATTTATCGGGCGTTCGAGTGGCTTTGTGTAAAGCTGTATTGGCACGCGATCTACGTTTTAAAGGCCTTGATAAGGAGATACCTGTGAGCCTCGATAAGGAATCAACTAACCCCGGTTATCGGCTGGGGCGGTTATTTGCAGTATTGGAAAGTATTCAGCGCTCAGCACTTAATGAGGTAAATGCCAGTATTCGCGACCGCTATTATGGCGCAGCCTCTGCTACACCGGCGAGTGTGTTTCCTATGCTATTGCGGAACACACAAAATCACCTGTCCAAATTGCGAAAAAACAAGCCGGGCCTAGCTGTCACTATGGAGCGAGAAATTGGTGATATTTTAGAGGGATTGGAGGGTAATTTCCCAAAAGTACTGTCGATGGAAAACCAAGGTTGTTTTTCGATTGGTTATTACCATCAAGCCCACACGCGCAAAAAACGCGATACCGCAGATACTAATGAGCCGGAGACGGCTGTTATCGAAGATGAGCAGGGAGCCTAAGTATCACCATGACCGCCATTACTAATCGCTATGAGTTTGTGTACCTCTTTGATGTCATCAACGGTAATCCAAATGGTGATCCTGATGCTGGTAATTTGCCGCGCACTGATCCTGAAACCAGTAAGGGGCTGGTTACGGATGTTTGCCTAAAGCGCAAAATTCGTAATTACGTTGCCTTAGAAAAGACTGATATAGAGGGCATTCCAGAGGCAGGGTACGCCATTTATATGCAGGAAAAAGCCATTCTAAATAAACAGAATGAATTGGCTTGGAAGGCAAAGGGGATTGAGCCAGATGCTAAGGACGGTTACAAAAAGCTACCTAAGGATGTAGCCAAGGCCAAAGAGCTAACCAACTGGATGTGCAGTAATTTTTTCGATGTTCGAGCATTTGGCGCTGTGATGACTACAGGGACTAACTGTGGTCAGGTACGTGGCCCGATACAGTTAACTTTTGCCAGTTCGATTGATCCGATTGTGCCTATGGAAGTATCCATTACGCGCATGGCCGTCACCACGGAAAAAGAAGCAGAAGATCAAAGTGGGGATAACCGCACTATGGGTCGCAAGCACATTGTTCCTTATGGTTTATACCGAGCGCATGGTTTTATTTCAGCCAAGTTAGCGGAACGGACAGGGTTCTCTGAAGAGGATCTTGAGCTGTTATGGCGCAGCCTGATCAATATGTTTGAGCATGATCGCTCAGCAGCGCGAGGTGAAATGTCGGCTCGTAAGCTTTTTGTGTTTAAACACGAGCATGCCATGGGTAATGCCCCAGCCCATGTACTCTTTGATGCCGTTAAGGTTGTACCCACTGACGAAAGCTCAGAAGCGCCCCCTCGCCAGTTCAGTGATTATCGAGTGACTCTGAACGCAGAGCAGTTACCCGCGGGTGTCAGTGTGATCGAGCGACTCTAAGGAGGTATAGCCGTCATGGATGACGATGAAGAACTGGTACTGCTTTCGGCGCTTCAACATTATCTCTATTGCCCGCGTCAATGTGCCCTGATTCACATTGAGCGGCTATGGGCCGAAAATCGCCAAACCGCTGAAGGGCGCTTACTTCATGAGCGCGCAGATCAGCCACAAACTGAACAACGGCATGGCGTGCGTACAGCTACAGCCATGCCGTTGTTTAGCCATCAGTTGGGCATTAGCGGTGTTGCAGATGTGGTGGAGTTTCGCGTAAGCACAAGCGCCCAAGGTGAACAGGTACAGCCAATTGAGTACAAGCGGGGCCGCCCTAAACGCCATCGAGCCGACGAAGTTCAGTTATGTGCACAAGGCCTGTGTTTGGAGGAGATGTTGGGTTGTGTCGTGACAGAAGGTGCACTGTTTTACGGTAAGACCCGTCGCCGTAAGGTCGTGGTTTTTGATGAAGCCTTGCGTGCCCTAACACTCGATACTATCCAAGCCACGCGTGCGTTAATTGCTTCGGGTAAAACACCTCGTGCTGAGTATCAAGCTCGCCGCTGTGATGCATGCTCTCTGATTGATCTGTGCCAACCGCGTTTGTTGGAAAATGCATTGGCGGTGAACCAATGGTTGGCTCAACAATTGGAGGACTCCGCCGATGCGCCGTCAGCTTAATACTCTGTACGTCACCACTGAAGGCGCTTGGTTGCGTAAAGACAGCACCAATATTGTGATGGAGGTGGAGGGAGAAATTCGCGCGCGCCTTCCTGTACACATGCTGGAGAGCTTAGTGTGCATAGGGCGTGTGTTGGTTTCACCGCCGTTGCTGGGCTACTGTGCCGAGCAAGGTATTAGTATTTGCTATCTCTCGCCATACGGTAAATTTTTAGCCCGTGTGGAAGGGCCGGTATCGGGCAATGTCTTGCTAAGACGAGAGCAATACCGCCGCACGGATAATGCTGAAGGGCAAGCTGCTGTGGTGTGTAATTTGTTGGCCGGTAAGCTCTATAACCAGCGTGCTGTGTTAAGCCGGGCTTTGCGCGATCATCGCGCCAGTCTTTCTGAGGCGGCAAGACCTGAGCTTGAGCAGGCGGTTCAGCGCTTGAAGCGTATTATTTCTAGACTGCCTAACGAGACTGATACCAATGTGCTTCGCGGGTTAGAAGGGGATGCCGGGCGCATTTACTTTGGCGTTTTTGACCATTTGATTCGTGTAGACAATCCAGCTATGCGTTTTCGAGGTCGTAGCCGCCGTCCGCCTCTTGATCCGCCTAATGCGTTGCTGTCTTTCCTTTACACCCTGTTAACGCACGACTGCCGTTCAGCACTGGAAACGGTAGGTTTAGATCCTGCGGTGGGCTTTCTGCACCGAGACCGCCCCGGACGGCCCAGTTTGGCTTTGGATCTGATGGAGGAGTTTCGTTCTGTGTTAGCAGATCGGTTAGCACTTTCGCTTATCAACCGTAAGCAGTTGAACGAGAAGGATTTTATTCGAATGGATAACGGCGCGGTGCTGCTGAAGGAGGACGCGCGCAAAACGTTGCTCACCGCTTATCAAGAGCGTAAACGGGAGGAGTTACAGCATATTTTTCTAGGAGAAAAATTGCCTTTAGGGTTATTTCCAGCCATTCAGGCGCAATTACTGGCTCGACATCTACGCGGTGATTTGGATGCCTATCCACCGTTTCTTTGGAAGTAATGAGCATGATGGTGTTGGTTAGTTACGACGTGTGCACAACAGAAGCCGGTGGGGCTAGGCGTCTGCGTCGTTTGGCGCGTGCTTGTCTAGATTACGGACAGCGGGTGCAGTATTCGGTATTTGAGATTGAGGTTGATGCGGCTCAATGGGTACTGCTTAAGCGACGCTTATGCACTTTGATCAACCCTGAACTGGACAGTCTGCGTTTTTATTATTTGGGTCGCCATTGGCAGCAACGAGTTGAGCATATTGGTGCCAAGGCTGTGTTGGATCTCAATGGTCCGCTGATTTTGTGATGCGAACCTAGAGCGACCGGGAAAACCCCGGTAGGTTCGCACTGCCCTAATATATTGATTTTTCTTGGCTTTTATTTTAAGCGACTGTGTAAAGGGGAGTTAAGGGCCCTAGCTATCATCATTCGCGCATTAGCTAGATTTTTATTAGTGGGAACAATGAGTTATAAGTAGGCAGTCGCGCCCCACGCGGGCGCGTGGATTGAAACATCCCCATCATCAGTAGCACTGGTGGTGGTGGCAGGTCGCGCCCCACGCGGGCGCGTGGATTGAAACCACCAGTGGCAAGCAAGCCCAGTCCAGAGCCCGGTCGCGCCCCACGCGGGCGCGTGGATTGAAACTATTTTCGGTGGTATAAACAAGCAGACCGGAAGGCGTCGCGCCCCACGCGGGCGCGTGGATTGAAACAGTGACCCAGTGCTGAAAGTGACGGCGGGCGCTGGTCGCGCCCCACGCGGGCGCGTGGATTGAAACCGTTTATTCGGCGCATGATCCAAACCGTCAACGGTCGCGCCCCACGCGGGCGCGTGGATTGAAACCAAGAGCAGTTCAGTCACTGGCACCACCAGCGCGTCGCGCCCCACGCGGGCGCGTGGATTGAAACTGGCAGGATTAACCACGTTCGGGTGGCGGCAAACTCGTCGCGCCCCACGCGGGCGCGTGGATTGAAACGACCGCCCTACGGGCTGCGCTGACGCTGTCTGACGGTCGCGCCCCACGCGGGCGCGTGGATTGAAACTAACACGTCTGACGGATGGGTACTCAGGGTCGGCTGTCGCGCCCCACGCGGGCGCGTGGATTGAAACACCACCGGACTCTGCGCCTGTGGATAACTCAGCAGGTCGCGCCCCACGCGGGCGCGTGGATTGAAACTTGCATTGCAGCGTGCAGGGTTTTGGTGCTGATGTGTCGCGCCCCACGCGGGCGCGTGGATTGAAACTCCGAGAGCGCTGCGCATGGCCTCAAACGGATTATGTCGCGCCCCACGCGGGCGCGTGGATTGAAACATCGCACCAGATAGCGAAGTCAACACTACACCAGTCGCGCCCCACGCGGGCGCGTGGATTGAAACAAGCGCATCAGCGGAACGCTCTTGGGCCGTAGCGTCGCGCCCCACGCGGGCGCGTGGATTGAAACGATCTGACGCCACCTGCGCTGCCTCAGCAATGGCGTCGCGCCCCACGCGGGCGCGTGGATTGAAACTGGCCTGAGTTTGGTTTTGAGTTTACGGAGCGCGGTCGCGCCCCACGCGGGCGCGTGGATTGAAACCGGCCAGTTTTTCAAGAGTCGATTTCGGGTCTGCGTCGCGCCCCACGCGGGCGCGTGGATTGAAACGTAGCCCCGGCGTAAATCACCACGTCGTCTTCAAGTCGCGCCCCACGCGGGCGCGTGGATTGAAACAACCCGGCACCGAGCGGTTTTTAAATCAACCGCGTCGCGCCCCACGCGGGCGCGTGGATTGAAACGCGCTAACGCCCCGCTTGTCAATGCGCGCCTTATGTCGCGCCCCACGCGGGCGCGTGGATTGAAACAGTGAATAACTGTAGTGTGAGCAAGATCAAGCAGTCGCGCCCCACGCGGGCGCGTGGATTGAAACCAATCGGTCGTGCTGAGTATCAACAGCGGCGGTCGTCGCGCCCCACGCGGGCGCGTGGATTGAAACAGCATAATAAACATCTATACAAAAAGATGAAATTGTCGCGCCCCACGCGGGCGCGTGGATTGAAACTTTGGCTGTCTCTGCGGCCTTAACCGTCAAAGCAAGTCGCGCCCCACGCGGGCGCGTGGATTGAAACGCGGTTGACGCTGATCATTGCGTTAGTCACCGCGTCGCGCCCCACGCGGGCGCGTGGATTGAAACCACCAGTGCAGCGATGATCCCGGCACGGGTCAGGTCGTCGCGCCCCACGCGGGCGCGTGGATTGAAACTCGAAGGGATCGGCGCAAACGATGCCCCCGGATTGTCGCGCCCCACGCGGGCGCGTGGATTGAAACGCCGCCAGTAGATCCGACGGCGTACTTCTTCCAGTCGCGCCCCACGCGGGCGCGTGGATTGAAACACTAGCTTGCTACTGTTTTGCCAAACCGTATTTTGGTCGCGCCCCACGCGGGCGCGTGGATTGAAACTTCGATCATTTCGAGGTAACGAAGCTGAGTAAGCTGTCGCGCCCCACGCGGGCGCGTGGATTGAAACTGTAGGGGTATGCAGCTTGATTGTGATGCCATCATGTCGCGCCCCACGCGGGCGCGTGGATTGAAACATGCTGGCCGCGTAGTAGTGTGTAGCGCCGCCGGTGTCGCGCCCCACGCGGGCGCGTGGATTGAAACGAGTGATCCCGTGCGATCGGCCAGCCCAGCAGCTACGTCGCGCCCCACGCGGGCGCGTGGATTGAAACTGCACTTCGTCTGCATAAATAGTGGTACGAGTAGGTCGCGCCCCACGCGGGCGCGTGGATTGAAACCAGCATTAGCCCGTAACCGTCATCCGTGCATCCCGTCGCGCCCCACGCGGGCGCGTGGATTGAAACCCGCACCACACGCCATAAGCACCAAAAGCCCCGCGTCGCGCCCCACGCGGGCGCGTGGATTGAAACCACATGCTGGCCGCCAGTGCGTGGCTTCCCCCGGTCGCGCCCCACGCGGGCGCGTGGATTGAAACCAAAGAGCTGTACAAGTACATATCGGTTTCGGATAGCTGGTCGCGCCCCACGCGGGCGCGTGGATTGAAACTGCGGTTACGACGGGGGCGTTGTTGTGATGGCCTGGTCGCGCCCCACGCGGGCGCGTGGATTGAAACTTGACGCAAAAGACGGATCTCCTCAGTTGACGCGGTCGCGCCCCACGCGGGCGCGTGGATTGAAACCCGATTGGCGGGCGCACGTCATCTAGCAAAGAACGTCGCGCCCCACGCGGGCGCGTGGATTGAAACTCGGCGGCTGGCGCATAGCGTGCCGATTTCGTCAGGTCGCGCCCCACGCGGGCGCGTGGATTGAAACTTTTTCTACGAGGCACAGAGTATGGCTACGAATAAAGTCGCGCCCCACGCGGGCGCGTGGATTGAAACTGGGCCTTGAGCGCAGCCTCGGCAATTTCTTCGGGTCACGGTACGGCTTTAGCTGTCTGACGGCGTTTTTCTCGTTTTGCGCTTATTCGCAAATCCCTACTCAACAATAAAACCATTACCCTAAGCCTAACAATCAGCCCCTCTGCTTGATTGAACGCACCTAGCCCCACGCCTACTGTGACCCCACGACAGCGGAACTCGTGGAGTAGCTATGACAACAATAATTCCCCCGCCGAACTGGTCACGGCGTCGCGCTGAAAAGCAGCGGCGGCTGGAGCAGGTGCGGACTCTAGCGGATGGCGTAGTGCTGCCAACCGACAAGATTGTGGCCGCGCTGGAAGCCTTGCTGGCCCCCGGTGATCGGGTGGTGCTGGAAGGCAACAACCAGAAGCAGGCGGATTTTCTCTCCCGCTCCTTGGCTAAAGTGGACCCCGGCAAGCTGCATGATCTGCACATGATCATGCCCAGCGTCAGCCGCTCAGAACACCTTGATCTGTTCGAGCGTGGCATTGCCCGCAAGCTGGACTTCTCCTTTGCTGGGCCGCAAAGCCTGCGCATCAGTCAGTTGCTGGAAGATGGCCTGCTGGAAGTCGGTGCGATCCACACCTACATCGAGCTGTATTCGCGGCTGGTGGTGGATCTGATCCCCAATGTGGCGCTGGTGGCCGGTTTTATGGCCGACCGCGAGGGCAACATCTACACCGGCCCTAGCACCGAAGATACTCCAGCCTTGGTAGAGCCCACCGCCTTCAGTGATGGCATCGTTATCGTGCAAGTTAACGAGCTGGTGGATGATCCGCGCGATCTACCACGGGTGGATATTCCCGCCTCTTGGGTGGACTTTGTGGTGGTGGCCGATAAGCCTTTCTACATTGAGCCGCTGTTTACCCGCGATCCGCGCCACATCAAGCCCGTGCATGTGCTGATGGCGATGATGGCCATTCGCGGCATCTACGAAAAGCACAAGGTTCAGTCCCTCAACCACGGCATTGGTTTTAACACCGCTGCCATTGAGCTGATTCTGCCCACCTACGGCGAATCCTTGGGGCTGAAAGGCAAAATCTGCCGCAATTGGACGCTCAACCCGCACCCGACGCTGATTCCAGCCATTGAAACCGGCTGGGTGGAAAGCGTGCATTGCTTCGGCACTGAACTGGGTATGGAGAACTACGTGGCGGCGCGCCCGGACGTATTCTTCACCGGACGTGATGGCTCGCTGCGCTCCAACCGGATGATCTGCCAATTAGCCGGTCAGTACGCGGTAGACCTCTTTATTGGCGCGACCTTGCAAGTGGATGGCGACGGCCATTCCTCCACGGTGACGCGAGGCCGTTTGGCGGGCTTTGGTGGTGCGCCGAACATGGGTCACGACCCACGCGGCCGTCGTCATGCTACCCCCGCTTGGTTGGATATGACTGAGCCAGTCACCCTGCTGGAGCGCGGCAAAAAGCTGGTGGTGCAGATGGTGGAAACCTACCAAGAAGGTGGCAAACCGACCTTTGTCGATCAGCTGGATGCGGTAGATGTGGCGCGTAAAGTCGGCATGCCGCTGGCTCCGGTGATGATCTATGGCGATGACGTCACCCACCTGCTCACCGAGGAAGGCATCGCCTACCTCTATAAGGCTAAGACCATTGAAGAGCGCCGCGCCATGATTGCCGCCGTGGCAGGCGTGACCAGCATCGGCCTGCGCCATGACCCCAAAGACACCGCCCGGATGCGCCGTGAAGGGCTGATTGCACTGCCGGAAGACTTGGGCATTCGCCGCACCGATGCTACGCGTAACCTGCTGGCCGCTAAGAGCATCGCTGAGCTGGTTGAATGGTCAGGCGGACTCTATCAGCCGCCTGCGCGCTTCAGGAGCTGGTGATGAATGCCCAACAGCAATGGCGGCACAAGCCGCTGGACGTGCAACTGGCCGACCTAGCCGTGCAAGCGCTGCTGGATGAGGTGGCGCTGTCGCCGAAACCGGCGCTGGTAGATCGGCGGGGCAGCGGTGCCCATCGGGATTTAACGCTGGAGCTGATGCAAGCCTCGGCGTGGTCGCTGTGGCCGAGCTTTCAGGCCATGGCACAGGCTGGTATGGCCGCCGGGCACGTCAGCCAAGAATTGCGTGAGTGCATCGGCCAGTTGGGGCGTGAAGGCGAGGCGGAAATGCTGCGCGTCACCGGCGGCGTGAACACCCATCGCGGGGCCATTTGGGCGCTGGGCTTGTTGGTGACGGCGGCAGCTGTATCAGCACCGGGCAGCAGCGCCGCGCATGTGACCCGACAAGCCGCGCACTTAGCGCGCTTGGAGGATCGGCAGATGCCGGTACGCCAAAGTCACGGTCAGCAGGCTGTAGCGCGTTACGGTGTGCGCGGCGCACGAGGTGAGGCACAGGCCGGATTTCCAGCGGTGCTGCTCAATGGCTTACCGCAACTGCGGGCCAGCCGCAAAGCCTGCGCCCCCGAAAGCGCTGCACGACTGGACGCGCTGCTGGCCATCATGAGCACCCTTGAAGATACCTGCGTGCTGCACCGTGCCGGTCTAGACGGGCTGCTGTGCATGCAATCTGGAGCGCGCGCGGTGTTGGAAGCCGGTGGTAGCACCAGTTTGGCGGGCCGTCAGCAGCTCAAAGCGCTGGATCAAGCCCTGCTGGCCCTGAATGCCTCCCCCGGTGGCGCGGCGGATTTGCTGGCTGCCACCCTGTTCCTTGATGCGCTGGAGTCCGAACTTAGCGCTGTACACGGGAGTTACTGATTATGGAAACCCTGTCTTTTTCCTTCCCGGCCAGCCAGTGCCTAACAGGCCGCGCCCAAGTGGGCTGCGTAGGCTCCGGGGATCTGGAAGTGCTGCTAGAACCCGGCACAGCTGGAACCTTACAGATTCAGGTACAGACCTCGGTGAACGGCAGCCGCGAGCGCTGGCAGCACCTATTCGAGCGCCTGTTTGCTGAGCAGCCAGTCCCGGCGCTGAACATTGAAATTCAGGATTTTGGCGCGACGCCGGGCGTAGTGCGTCTGCGTCTGGAGCAGGCTTTAGAGGAGGTGCGCCATGACTGATTTGCATGCACTGCTGAGCAGCCAAAGTTTTACCGAACTGAGCGCCCGCCAGCGCGCTGCCGCCTTGCTGGATAAAGGCAGCCTGCGCGAACTGCTGGGGCCGTTTGACCGAGTTAAATCCCCTTGGTTGGAAGCACAGGGCATCGTGGCCCAATCCGACGACGGCGTGGTGGTGGTTAAGGGCACCTTGGACGGCTTTCCAGTGGTGGTGGCGGCCATTGAGGGCAGTTTTCAAGGCGGCAGTCTGGGCGAAGTTGGCGGCGCGAAAATCGCCGGAGCCTTAGAGCTGGCAGCCGAAGACAACCGCAACGGCATTCCCACCCGTGGGCTGCTGCTGCTGGAAACCGGCGGCGTGCGTCTGCAAGAGGCCAACTTGGGCTTAGCCGCCATCGCCGAGGTACATGCGGCTATTGTCGAGCTGCGCCAGTATCAGCCGGTGATCGGTGTGGTGGCAGGCCCAGTGGGTTGCTTTGGCGGTATGTCCATCGCCGCCGCGCTGTGCAGCCATCTGGTAGTGACCCGCGAGGCGCGTTTGGGGCTGAACGGCCCGCAAGTCATCGAGCAGGAGGCCGGTATTGAAGAGTACGACTCCCGCGATCGGCCCTTCATCTGGAGCATGACCGGCGGCGAGCAGCGCCACGCCTGCGGACTGGTAGAAGCCTATGTGGCTGACGACGTGCAGGGCATTCGCGATCAGGTACAAAGCCTGTTGCAGCAGCCGGGCAACAGCCTGCCGCGCAGCCGTCAGCACGCGCGTTTCCTGAAGATTTTGGCGCAGGTCGATACCACACCTCAGGCCGATGCCGCCCAAGTGCGTGCCCTCTATCAAGGAGCTTCGCTATGAGCAGCCCTCTCTCACAACGCGGCCAACGCTGGCTGCAAGCCCTGACCGGCAACACGGCAGCGCAACCCGGCTATCCGGCGTCTGTGCAGGTGGTAGACGCGCCACTGGCTCATCAAATGGCGCGTTATATCGCCGTAGTGCCAGATGCTAGCAATCCCTTCCCTCGCGCTCGTCAGGGTGAGGTTGGCTTGCTGGAAGGCTGGAGTTTGGCCCGTGCGGTGGATGAAGTGATTCAAGCCGATCAATACGCCGCCCACAAACGCCCGATCATCGCAGTAGTGGACGTGCCCAGTCAGGCCTACGGACGCCGCGAAGAAGCCATCGGCATTCATCAAGCCCTTGCCGGTGCGGTGGACAGCTATGCACGGGCGCGCTTGGCCGGACATCCGGTGATTGCGCTACTGGTGGGCAAGGCCATGTCCGGGGCTTTTTTGGCCCACGGCTACCAAGCCCATCGGTTGATTGCCCTGCGCGATCCCGGCGTCATGGTGCATGCCATGGGCAAGGAATCCGCCGCGCGCGTCACCCTCCGAACCGTGGATGAACTGGAAGCCTTGGCCGCCAAAGTGCCGCCCATGGCCTACGACATCGACAGCTATGCCAGCTTGGGCCTGCTGTGGAAAACCTTGGACGTAGCCGAGATCGAACAGCCCAATGCCGCCGACCTGAGCCAAGTCACCGCGTGTTTAGAACAGGCGCTGCTGGACATTCGCGCGCAGGGTAACGACCTGAAAGGGCGGCTAGGCGCGAGTAACCGCGCTGCGTCCAGCCGAGTGCGCGAGTTATTACGCACTCAATGGTAACGGCCTGAGCCCTTTGTCGAGGAGAACCGCCATGCCTCTTTCCGCCCCCCTGATGAGCCCTCAAACCCATGATCTGCTATGGGGTTTGCAGGCAGAGGCATTGGACAGCCAAACCCCCGACTGGGTGCTCGAAGTGCTCCAGCAGCACCGGCCCGTTGTGGTGCGTCGAGCGCTTTCCCATGGGGGGTTGATTGCTGTCGGGGTGCGTGGGGGGCGTCGTGACCAGCGGCATGCTTGCTGGCTGGCCGAGGCGGCCATTACCCAGCGCCGCACGCCTGAGCAGCTACGAGAGGCGCTGCTCACCGCTAAAAACGCACCAAATGAGAGCGTTTTGCAGATGCTTGTGCAGATCGCGCCCTTTATGGAGGCGTTAGGACAACCATGGGGGGTGACGGGCAGTGCGGCCTATCAGTTGGCGACCGGGTTGGTGGTCTTGCACCCGGATAGCGATCTGGACTTGTTAGTACGCACCCCGGAACCCTTCAGCCGTCAGCAGGCTGCTTTGCTGCTGGCGCGTTTGGAACGGCTGGCCTGTCGGGTCGATGTGCAACTGGAAACCCCGGCAGGGGCCATTGCCCTGCGCGAATGGGCGGGTTCGGCGGCACAGGTGTTACTTAAAAGTGCCAAGGGGCCAAGCCTTGTCCGTGACCCTTGGCAGGAGGCGCTATCAGTATGAGTAGCTTATTTGCTTTTCCCGGTCAGGGTGCACAACAGCCGAACATGCTGCATGAATTGCCGGATAACCCGGTGGTGCATGAATGCCTAGCAGAAGCCCGCGCAGTGCTCGGCGAGGAGGTTTTAGCGCTGGATACCGCTGAAGCCCTGCAATCAACCCGTGCCGTGCAGTTGTGCTTGTTGCTGGCAGGGGTGGCCAGTGCGCGTCTCTTAATGGCGCGCGGCGCACGGCCTGACTATGTGGCGGGCCTGTCCATTGGCGCTTATGCCGCGGCGGTGGTGGCAGGCGCGCTGAAGTTTTCCGACGCGCTGCGCTTAGTCGCTCTGCGCGGCAGATTGATGGAGCAGGCCTACCCTAAGGGTTACGGCATGACCGCCATCATGGGCTTGGAACGCACGCCCTTGGAAGCTTTGCTGCTGGAGCTGAACTGCCCTGAGCAGCCGGTGTTTCTGGCCAACATTAACGCCAGCAACCAACTGGTGATTGCCGGAAGCGAAGCCGCCATGCAAGCGGTGGCGGAACGGGCGCAGGCCTTGGGTGCCGGGGCGGCTAAGCGTTTGGCGGTGAGCGTGCCCTCGCATTGCAGCCTGCTGGCTAAACCGGCGGCTGAGCTTGCCGAAGCCTTTGCCGGGGTTGAACTGCTGCGCCCGCAATGGCGTTACCTGAGCAGCAGTTCGGCGCGGCTGATCCAAGATCCGGAACTGCTGCGGGATGATCTGGCCTTCAACATGTGTCGGCTGGTGGATTGGCAGGGCACTTTGCGCAATGCCTATGAACGGGGCGTGCGCCTGCACCTTGAGCTTGCGCCGGGTCGGGTACTCAGCGGCTTAGCGCGCCGGGTGATGAAGCAAGGGCATGTTGTGGCCTTTCAAGGCACGCGCCTTGATAGCTTGGATGCACTCTTGCGTGAGGAGGGCAGTCTTGATCGCTGAATAAGCCTTCCTTGCAAAACAGATGTAAAACAACAACAAAACTTCGTAGCACAGGATAACAACAATGATTATTTACGGTGTTGCCTTATTGTCCATCTGTACCCTGACCGGCATGTTCATCGGTGATGTGCTGGGGGTATTACTGGGTGTTCCCTCCAATGTCGGCGGCGTCGGCATTGCCATGATCTTGCTGATTTTCGGCGGCAATTACCTGAGCAAGCGCGGCATGCTCTCGGCAAAAACCGGGCAAGGCATCGACTTCTGGAATGCCATCTACATTCCCATCGTGGTGGCCATGGCCGCTCAGCAAAATGTGGTGGGCGCACTGAAGGGTGGCCCAGCAGCCATTTTGGCGGGTTTAGCGGCGGTGAGCTTAGCCTTCGCTTTGGTGCCGGTGTTGGATCGTCTCGGCGGTAGGGATGCGCCTATGCCTGCTGAGAGCGATGAAAAACTCTCTGCCAATTCCTCCTCTGCCGCTGCCCCGAGGTAAGCCACCATGATCATCGAATCCCTAACTAAGGTTATTAACAGCTACAGCATGATCAGCGGTTTTGCCGTGATCGGGGCCACCATGTGGCTGTCTTACTGGGCCTCTGACAAGCTGACTAAAGGCCGCTTGCATGGTTCAGCCATCGCTATTCTGGTGGGCTTGATTCTGTCCTACGTCGGTGGTCTCTACACCGGTGGGCAAAAAGGTCTGGTGGATGTGCCGCTGCTATCGGGTATCGGTGTGTTGGGCGGGGCCATGCTGCGCGATTTCGCCATCATCGCCACTGCCTATGGTGTTGATCCACGGGAGCTGCGTCGTGCGGGTGTCAGTGGTGTGCTGGCGCTGTTCATCGGCGTGTTTGCCTCCTTCTTTGCCGGGGCGGGCGTGGCCTATGCCTTTGGCTACACGGATGTGATCAGCCTGACCACTATAGGCGCAGGGGCGGCCACCTACATTGTCGGCCCAGTTACTGGCGCAGCCATCGGTGCTAGCTCTGAGGTGATTGCCCTGTCCATCGCGGCTGGTTTGATCAAGGCCATCGTGGTGATGGTGGCAACGCCCTTTATCGCCCCGGCCATTGGCCTGAATAACCCACGGGCGGCGGTGATCTTCGGTGGACTGATGGGCACGTCTAGCGGCGTGGCAGGCGGCTTGGCGGCTACTGATGCGCGGCTAGTACCCTACGGTTGCTTGACGGCGGCCTTCTACACCGCGCTGGGCTGTCTGCTCGGCCCATCCTTGATGTTCTTTGTGATGCGCGCTCTGTTCGGTGGTGCGGCTGCTTGATGATGGACACGGACTGAGCTGCCGTCCGGCGGCTCAGTATTGTGTAAACAAATGCTCTAGAATGCGCTTTTCAGGCTGAATGGCATGATAGGTGCTTTCTGTATGGCTCTGTCTATCAAGAGAAGCTCCTCAATGAAACGACTGTTACCTTGGGTATGGAGTGGATTGATCCTGACGCTACTGCCTTCGCTGTCCTTTGCAGCAGAGGTAAATGGCGCGGCGCTCAGCCTGCTCTGGATTGTGCCCTTTGCTGGAATTCTGTTGTCCATTGCCCTGTTCCCTGTGATGGCTCCGACCCTTTGGCACCACCACTTCGGTAAGATCACCGCTGGGTGGACGCTGCTGTTTTTAGTACCCTTTGCCTTGTGCTATGGCGCGGGCACCACTAGCAGCTTGATGGTGCATGCGCTGTTAACCGAATACATTCCGTTCATCGTGCTGCTGTTTGCGCTCTACACCATTTCCGGTGGCATTTTGGTCAGCGGTAACCTGCATGGTTCCGCCCTCCTGAATACCAAGCTGCTGGCCATAGGCACGCTGCTGGCTTCGCTGATGGGTACTACTGGTGCGGCCATGCTGCTGATTCGGCCACTCCTGCGCGCCAATGACGACCGCCGTCATCAGGTGCATGTGGTGGTGTTCTTTATCTTTCTGGTGGCCAACATCGGCGGTGGTTTAACCCCGTTGGGTGATCCACCGCTGTTTCTGGGCTTTCTGAAGGGCGTGGATTTCATGTGGACGGTGCAGCATATGGCGCTGCCGGTGTTCATGAGTTCCGTGTTGCTGCTGGGCCTGTTCTACCTGCTGGATCGGCACTTTTTTGCCCGTGAAGAAGGACACTTGCGCTCTGACCCCACCCCTGACTCCGCATGGCGGTTGCTAGGCGTGCAAAATTTCTGGCTACTGGGTGGTGTGGTGGCCTCGGTGCTGCTATCGGGCATCTGGAAACCGGGCGTGACCTTTGAGGTGATGGGCACGCCGCTGGAGCTGCAAAATCTGGTGCGTGATGGCCTGCTGGTGGGTTTGGCGATTCTTTCGCTGATCATCACTCCCAAAGCGGTGCGTCAAGGCAACGAGTTTGATTGGGGGCCGATTCTGGAAGTCGCCAAGCTATTTGCCGGTATCTTCATCACCATCGCCCCGGCCATTGCCATTTTGCGCGCCGGTGGTGAGGGTGCCTTGGCCTCAGTGGCGCATACGGTATCCAGTGCAGAGGGTGCGCCGGTTAATGCCATGTACTTCTGGATGTCGGGCTTGCTGTCTGCGGTACTGGATAACGCGCCGACCTATCTGGTGTTCTTCAACCTAGCTTCAGGCGATGCACAGACCCTGATGCACAGCTTGCCGCAAACCCTGCTGGCCATTTCCATGGGCTCGGTGTTCATGGGCGCAGTGACCTATGTGGGTAATGCACCGAACTTTATGGTCAAAGCGATTGCCGAGCAACGCGGCGTGCCCATGCCCAGCTTCTTTGGCTATTTGCTCTGGTCGCTGGCCTGCTTGATTCCCTTGTTCGCTTTGCAGACGGTGATCTTCTTCACCTGATTCTGTATTGATTTTTCTCGTGCATCGGGCAGAAGCGCCCGGTTTTAACGGCCTTGCAGCATCAAGGCCGTTTTTTTATGTCTGACTTTCCCGGGTACAGATGGCGTTGCGTCCAGTGTGCTTAGCCTCATATAGGGCGAGATCGGCATTTTTCAGCGCCTCATCCCAGTTAGTGCCTTTGCCATAGCGGGCTACGCCGATGCTCAGGGTTAGGTTCAAGCCTTCGCGGATTTGCAGTTGCTCGACCGCATCCTTAAGCTGCCTGCCATAACTCAGCGCCTCTTGCAGATTGGGCTCATGGATCAGCAGGATGAAGGTTTCCCCACTCAGGCGCACGGCCACATCAGGATGGCGGGTTTGCTGCTTGAGTAACTGCGCCATGGATTTGATGACCCTATCGCCCATCTCATAGCCGTAGGTGTCATTAATGGCGCGAAAGTGGTCGATATCACAGAGCAGTACATACACTGACATATCGGGCTTATTAGCCATAATTAATTCTTGGTCGACAATCTTGCTCAGGTAATAACGGTTATATAAGCCAGTGAGCGGATCGTGGTTAATATCAAACTCTGAGCGATCCCGAATTAAAATCTTAATGATCAAGATAATAGCAAACAGCAGCAGTACCGTGATGCTCGATACCACGCTGATAATATAATACAGGATCACATCAAAGTGGGCGGCTTGCTCAACAGTACCTACCGCTTGATCAGCGATGTGCCAAAGTTTCTCGCTGGACTCAATTAACTGCGTACTACTGATTTGATTGGCGCGGTACTGCTTGATTTCAGTGCTGACCAGTAGCCATTGGCTGATCAGTGCCTCGATATTGCGGCCATACTCCTGAGCATCTTCAAACTTAACAGAAATATTGGCCTGCGCTTGGTCGATTTCTTTGAGTATTTGGTTGATTGTACTGATGTTAGCATCGTTGTTAACGTGCATCAGTTCATTTTTGATGACGCGCTGACTGCCTCCGCGCACCTTGCCCGTATCGTTAATTAAGGTGGAGTAAATCTGCATATCGTTGGAGATAAACAGAATAAAGCTGATATTCACCACCAGAAGGGCGACCGCAAATCCCGTGGCCATTAGGATGCCTAAGGAGATAGAGCCCTTTCTCAGGTGATCTTTTATTGTTTTCTTCATTAAAAGTGTCCTGAAGCTGTGGGAAATGACGCAGCAGCCTTAGCTGCTGCACAGAATCTGCCATCAGTCTTGCCATTCTCATGCAGCCCGATGGTTCGTAGTAGGGTGCAGATCATGGATTTATTTGATCAGTCTATAAAATGGATGGGTCGGTGGTGATTTTTTTTGTAAGCGACTAATGCTTTAGCGCTGATCCGTATAAAGGGATGCTCCTATGCTAATAAATGCTGATTTTTCCCAACCTGTGTGGGTGGACGGGGCGCAGGCCGATTGGTTGGACTCGCCACAGCCGGGGGTGCAGCGAATTCCCCTTGAGCGCATAGGCACCGAGGTGGCACGTGCTACCACAGTAGTGCGCTTTGCGCCGGGGAGCCACTTTCCCAGCCATGTGCATGGCGGTGGTGAGGAAATTCTGGTGCTTGAAGGGGTGTTCAGCGACGAAACCGGGGATTACCCGGCAGGCAGCTATCTGCGCAACCCTCCGGGTAGCCAACATCGTCCGCATTCCGTACCGGGCTGCACCTTACTGGTGAAGCTCTGGCAGTTTGCCCCGGATGATCAGGCCTATGTACGCCTCGATACGCGCCAACAGCCCTGGCAAGGCTTGCCTACAGGGCTTGAGTGGATGGCCTTGCACCGGCATGGCGCGGAAGAAACGGCCCTGTGCCGCAGTCCAGCGGGACTCAGTTGGATGGACACCTATCCCGGTGGTCTAGAACTACTGGTGCTGAACGGGCGTTTGAGCGATGGCCTTACGCAGTATCCCAGCGGATGTTGGTTGCGTTTGCCGCGTGCCAGCCAAATTCAGTGGTCTGCGTTAGAGGATAGTCAAGTCTGGCTCAAGAAAGGTCATATTGGGTCGATAGTCTGCTGGGATCAGCTAAAGTTGGAATGATGTACGCTTTAAGAGCCATCAATCAGTTGAGACTTATGATCTGTGTGGCTATGTGATGCATTGAAATGAGTGGCTTAATTAGGATGAGCCGTCTTACCAATGTCTTAGCAATCCAATGACTATAATGTTTGGTTTCAATTTATTTCTGCTTTCGAGGTTGACATGCTAAGAGATATAAAAGTAGCCCACCGGTTGGGCTTAGGCTTTGCGGTCATGGTGTTGATTATCCTGATCATGGCTGGAATTTCCGCTCTACAAATGAAGAGTATGTATGTCGCCGAAGAGGAAATTGCCGAAAACTGGATGCCTAGTGTTACAGCTTTAGGCGAAGTGCAGCAGGCCTTTTTAGAAACCCGCATCGGGGTGGCTAACTTTGCAGCCTTGCGATCTACCGAGGACTTTGCTTTGGAGCGCACGCGCTTTGAGGAATTCTATGCCCACCTAAAAAAAGCCCTCACCAGCTATGAAAAACTCATCAGCTCCTCTGAGGAACAAGCACTGTATCAGCGCTTTCGGCAGAGTCTTGCCGTTTATGAGGAGGGCGCGCAAAAGGTGTTGCAGCTCGCCAGCAAGGGCTCATACGCCGAGGCTAGTGAGTTTCGTAAAGGCCTGTGGAGTGCAGTGACTAGCAGCGCGAAATCTTTAGAAGAGCTGATTGCCCTGAATCAAGCGGGAGCCGCTGCAGCATCTGGCCATGCTAAGGGCAGTTACGATACGGCCTTAGGTGCGGTGGGCCTAGGGGTATTCATTGCGGTAATTGTTGCCATTGCCATTGCTTTGTTTATCACTCGTAGCATCGTGCAGCCTTTGGGGGAAGCGGTTGGCGTTGCGCGGCGTATCGCATCAGGCGATCTAACCCAGTCCGTTCGCGTGGAAGGTAACGATGAGCCCGCTCACCTGTTGGGCGCACTGCGCGACATGCAGGGCAGTCTGCGCGAAATACTGGAGCACATCACCCGTTCCTCCGCGCAGCTAACGTCGGCCTCTGAAGAGCTGTCCACCGTATCGGAAAACACCAGCCGCAGCTTGAGTCAGCAGCACCACGAGCTAGAGCAAGCCGCCACGGCTGTCAACGAAATGACCGCCACCGTGGAAGAAGTGGCGCGTAATGCCGTGGGTACCTCTGAGGCTTCCAAGCAGTCGGATAGCACGGCGCGCACCGGGCGGGATCAAGTGCGTAAAGCCATTGACTCCATTGATGGCTTAGCCGACGACATGAACCGCGCCGCTGATCAGGTAGGGCATTTGGCTGACAATGTGCGCGATATCAGCAAGGTGTTGGACGTGATTCGGGCGATTGCCGAGCAGACCAACCTGCTGGCCCTGAACGCCGCCATTGAGGCCGCGCGGGCCGGTGATGCAGGACGCGGTTTTGCCGTGGTTGCCGATGAAGTGCGGGCGCTGGCCCACCGTACCCAGCAATCCACCCAAGAAATCGAGCAGATGATCGCCACCATTCAAAATGGCACCAATCAGGCGGTGTCGGCGATGCAAAGCAGTAACTCGATGGCTCGTGTCACCTTGGAGGTGGCAGAGAAAGCCGGGCAGGCGCTGGAGGAAATCACCAACGTCATTGGCACGATCAATGAGCGTACTCTGTTGATTGCCACCGCCTCAGAAGAGCAGGCTCATGTGGCTAAAGAGGTGGATCGCAATCTGATCAATATCCGCGACCTCTCTGAGCATTCTGCATCAGGGGCCAGCCAAACCATGACTGCCTGTCAGGAGCTGACGCGCTTGGCCGTTGAGCTGAATGACCGAATAGTTCGCTTCCGTATCTAATGTCTTCTTGAACTAGGTCCCAGTGATATGGCTGGGATCTAGCACATCTCTGAGTGGCGTCAATATCTTAGCTTTTGAGGTCTGCTATTTCCCAACAAAGGCTATAGTTTTTCTAATTTTTACGACCAAAGCACCTCTTTTTCCATGCCATCAGGGCATAGGGTTCTTGCACCTCCGCTGTGACAATGACGCAGCAGCCGACCCGGTTCCGACTGTTCAGGGATATTTGTAGGTTGGCAGTGGATGGCCGATATAAAAAAGACGCTGCCTTTGGGTGGCGACAATAAGGCGCTTTAGGCTCCACAAGGGGTGATAGATGAAACTCAAATCCATGCAACAACAAATAGCCCTGACCGGCGGTATCTGCCTGCTGCTAACGGCCAGTGCATTGATTGGTTACGGCCTGTATTCGGCATCCTCGACTCAGGATTTGGTCACCAGCCGAGTCAGCGAACAGGTGCAAAAGGATAGCCTGCAAAGCCTGCAAAATTTGGGTGGTCGCTACGCCGGGGAGATTCGCTCTCAATTTGACGTAGCCTTGGATGCCGCCCGTACCATGGCCCAGACCTTTGCCGTCTCAAAAATGAGCCCTGCCGACAGTGGCGACCTTAAGCTAGGCCGCAACCAGATCAACGCGGTGCTGCTCAATGTACTGAAAGGTCACCCGGATTTTAACGGCACCTATTCCTGCTGGGAGCCCGATGCCATTGATGGCAGCGATGCCGGGTTTAAAACCGGCAGGGACGGCAACAATGCCCAGACAGGCCGCTTTACGCCCTATTGGACGCGCAGCAGCGATGGCAAAATCGCCGTGCAACCCTTGGTGGAATACGACACCCGCGACACCCATCCTAACGGAGTGCTCAAAGGGGGCTGGTACATAGGCCCGCAAGAAACCCGCAAAGAGAGCGTCCTAGGGCCGCTGCCTTACATTGTGCAGGGCAAGCAAGTCTGGTTGGCGACCCTTTCGGTGCCGATCATCGCCAATGGGCGTTTCCTCGGCGTGGCGGGCACGGATTACAACCTCGATTTTGTGCAGAAGATCAGCGAGGAAGTCTCCCGGCAGCTCTTTAAGGGGCAGGGTGAGGTGGCCATCATCAGCGACCAAGGGTTGCTGATTGCGGACAGCCGCCATCCAGACCGTATCGGCCAGCATTTTAAAAATGTCATGGACAGTGACTGGGCTCCCGGTTTGCGCGCGGTGCAGGCTGGGGAGAATCTGGCAGGCATTGGTAGCAGCGGTAAGGTGGAGGTGTTCTCGCCCATTGCCTTAGGTCGCACGGGTAAGCCTTGGTCGATGATGCTGCGGATTGATAAAGAAGTGGTATTGGCCGAAGCCCGCAGCCTTGAAGTGGAAATGGACGCCCACGGCACTAAAAGCCTGTTCTCGCAAATTGGGGTGAGTTTTCCCATCCTATTACTGGCCGTGGCTTTTTTGTGGTTCTCGGCGCGTAAGCTGGCTGAACCCATTCGGCGGGCGGCTAAGCTGGCGGGCGCTATCCAAAAGGGCGATTTCTCCCAGCGTTTAGCGCATCAATCAGAGGATGAGGTGGGGCTGCTCTCGGACAGTCTGGATCGCATGGCGGAGAGCTTGCAGGCGCAGGCGCATTTGGCGGAGCGTATCTCGCAGGGTGATTTGAATTTGCAGGTGAGCTTGGCTTCGGAGCAAGACCAGTTGGGCTTGGCGCTGCAACGCATGGTGCAAAACCTCAACCGGCTGGTGGCCGATGTACAGCGCGGCGCTGAGCAAATCACCGGCAAAGCCACGGAGGTGACACACCTGAGCGAGGAGCTGTCCCACGGGGCTACCGACTCCGCCTCAGCGGTGACTCAAATCAGCGCCACCATTAACCAGATGGCCGCACAGATTCGCCAAAGCTCCGAGAATGCCAGCCGCGCTAGCGATCTATCCCATGCCTCAGAGCGCTCCGCTCAAGACGGCAACCAACTGATGGTGGGCCTGAAAAAAGCCATGCAGGAGATCGACCGCTCCGGGCAGGACATCACCCGCATCATCAAAACCATTGAGGAGATTGCCGAGCAAACCAACCTGCTGGCCCTGAATGCGGCCATTGAAGCGGCGCGGGCGGGCGAGCAAGGCCGTGGTTTTGCCGTGGTAGCCGATGAGGTGCGCCAGTTGGCCGGACGCAGCGCGCAAGCCGCTCAGCAGACGGCGCTGCTGATCAGAGAATCCAGCGAGCGCTCGGTAAAAGGCATGGAGCTGACCGATCAAACCGGAAAAGCGCTAGAAGCCATTGTGTCAGGGGCAACGCAGGTGTCGGGTTTGGTCTCGGAGATTGCTTCAGCGGCGCGCCAGCAAGCGTCAGGCATTGATCAGGTCAGTCAGGCGATTGGCCAGATTGATCAGGTGATCCAGCAAAACAGCAGCCACTCAGCGGCCTCGACTCAGGCGGCTAAGGAGCTGACTGGACAAGCTGGGCAGCTCAATGTGCTGGTGCGGCAGTTTAAGGTGCGGGTGTAGCCCTAGTGGTTTGTTTGATTGTATGGCAGCTGGGGGCAATCAGCCCTCATGCCGCTTGGTATACAGGCGGCACTCTGCCAACAAGGCCAGCAAGTTAGGGTCGCGCTCGCGGCTTTTGAGGAACACCAGGCCAATCTCTTGCTGCATGTGATAGCAGGCCTTGAGTGGAATCAGCCGAATGCGATTTTCGTACACGGCGGCCACGCGTCCCGGTAATAGCGCATAGCCCACGCCAGAACTGACCATGCTCAGCAGGGTGAAAATATCATTCACTTGCATGGCCACCCGTGGCTCAAATCCGGCACGTTTGAACACCTTGGCGCTGTCCTGATAGGTGGCAAAGCCTTGGGTGAGGGTGATAAAGGTGGCCTCGTGCAGGTTGGCCAGATCCGCCTCAGCCTGCGCTGAAAAAGGCGAGTCCACCGGCACTGCCAGAAAGATATCGTCATGGAACAAGGGCAGCGATTCACAGTCCGGGTCGGCTACGCTGTCGTTGAGGGAGACCAAAATAGCGTCCAACTCCAGATGCTTGAGGCGGTACAGCAGGTCGATGTTGGAGGCTAAAATCAGGTCGATATTCAGGGTGCTGCGGCGAATTTTCAGGCCCATGATCAGCTCAGGCACGGTCTTTACCGTCAGCGAGTAGAGCGCGCCGAGCTTAAAGCGTTCCGCCGAAAACCCCGCGGCTTCACGGGTTAGGCGAATGGCTTCTTGGGTGTCGCTGATGAGCTTTTGCGCGCGCTCTTCCAGTACGTGAGCGCTTTCGAGGGGCACCAGCTTGCGGCCTTCGCGCTGAAATAACGGGCAGCGCAGGGCATTTTCCAGTGAGTGAATGGCCCGGTGTACGCTGACATTGCTGGTCTCTAACTCAGCGGCAGCCCGCGATAGGTTGCCGCTTTTCATGAAGATCAGAAAGATTTCCAGCTTCTTGAAGGTCAGTTCCTCGTCGATTTGCATCTGGGCAGGCTCCCTGCAGGTGTCGAGATGGCTCAGCTGCGCATTGTGCAACAGATGCGCAGGCCGTTGGGCCTGTTGAGACGACACCTTTGGTGCTGCTATCTAAGAGGCTACGGGCTAGGAGGCTACGGGTTGGCTGAAATCCTGCAAAATGTCATTGCGAAGCTGTACCAAGCTCAGGTGATCGCGGCGGCGTGGGTGGGGGAGATTGATATCCACAATCCGCCGAATACGCCCCGGCCGCGGTTCCATGACCACCACGCGGTCGCCGAGGAATACGGCTTCATCCACATCATGGGTCACTAATATTGTGGTGATGCCTTCGGCCAGCCAGATGCGCGCTAGTTCTTCTTGAAGCTGGGCGCGGGTCAGGGCATCCAGTGCGCCAAAGGGTTCATCCAGCAGCAGGATTTTAGGTCGATTGACCAAACCACGGGCGATTGCCACCCGTTGGCTCATGCCGCCGGACAGTTGCGAGGGCCATGCTTTGGCAAAGGCTTGCAAGCCGACCAGTTGCAGATGCTCATGCACCTGCTGTTGGCGCTGCACCTTGCTCAGTGGCGAGTTGGACAGCGCCAACAGCACGTTGTCTTCCACGCTGAGCCAAGGGTAAAGGCGGTGATCCTGAAAGACGATGCCCCGCGCCAGATCCGTACCGCGAATCGGCTCGCCCTCTAGCTGTAGGCTGCCTGCTGAGGCTTCCTCCAAGCCCACCAGCAAGCGCAGTAAGGTGGACTTCCCGCAGCCTGAGCCGCCGACAATGCTGATGAACTCGCCTTGCCGGATGTTCAGGCTGATGTCTTGCAGCACCGGCAATGGCCCGTCCTTGAGGACAAAGGACTTGTGAACACCCTGCAAGCTGAGAAATGAATGGGCCGTCATGGCGACTCCTTAAAAGGCTTAGTGCTGATGATCGCGCCATGCCAGCGCACGTTGCTCAAACCACAGGGCCGCTCGGTTGAGCAGCAGGCCGACCGCCCCCGCCACCAGCAGGCCGTAGAGCACTTGATCCATATGAAAATGTTCGCGCCCATCAATCATGCTGTTACCGATGCCGGGGGCGGCAGAGAAGAAGTATTCCGCGCCTAGGGTGGCCAGCCAGGCGTAAATCAACCCCAGATGCAGGCCGGTAAAAATGGCTGGAGCCGCCGAGGGCAGTACCAGCTTAAACAGCCGCTGACCGGCTGACAGTTTGAGCACCTCGGCCACTTCGTACAGCTCATGGCGGGTAGCGCGAATGCCTTCAAAGCTGTTCAAGGCCACCGGATAAAACACTGCAAGGGCAATAAAGGTCACTTTGGCCGGTTCGCCAAAGCCAAACCAAGCGGACAGCAGCGGAATCCACGCAAAGAGGGCGATCTGTTTTAGGGCATGAAAGGTGGGGCCGACCAGTTGTTCGGCGCGTCGTGACAGGCCGAGCAGCCCACCGAACAGCAACCCGGCCAATGCGCCCAACACAAAGCCATTGAGGTTACGGGTCAGGCTGGCGGCAAGGTTTTTCCACAGCTCGCCACTGAGGGCCGCTTGGCTGAAGGCTTCTAGCACCGCCAAGGGGCTGGCGACCAGCTTGGTATCTACCCAGCCCAAGGCGGTGGACAGCCCCCAGAGCAGTAGCACCAGCAGCGGAATCACCCAACCGCGCAGGTCGGGACGGCGAGAGGCTAAGGGTGTAGACATGATCCTAGTCCTCAGAAGGCCGAGCGCTGCCAGCCTTGCAGCCGTTGCTCAATCAGCGCCAAGCCCTTATCCAGCAGCAAGCCCACCAGTCCGATGACCAGCATGGCGACTATGACTAAATCCAGTTGGAACATTTGCCGCCCATCCACCATCAGGTAGCCAATGCCCTCGCTGGAGGCCAGCAGTTCTACCGTGACCAGCGCGATCCAGCCTTTGGTCAGGGCAAAGCGCACGCCGGTGAACAGACCGGGCAGAGCGGCGGGCAAAATCACCCGGCGCAGGCGTTGGCCGAGGCTGAGCTGATAGACCTGTGCCACTTCCAAGTAGCCCTTGGGGATTTGTCGGATTCCGGCAAAGGCGTTGAGGGTCATGGGCACCATCACCGCTTTGGCAATCACCAGATATTTGAGGCTTTCATCAATGCCCACCAGCATCATCAGCAGCGGAATCCAGCCCAGCACCGGCACTTGGCTGATGGCCTGAAAGGACGGCAGCACATAGGCTTCCACCGAGCGCGACAGGCCCATGGCTAGGCCTAGCAGCAATCCTGCTACGGCACCGAGGCCAAAACCAATCAGCACCCGTTGCAGGCTGATCGACAGCTCGCGCCAGAGGTCGCCGCTGTGCCAGAGCTGTAAAAAGGTCTCCAGCACCAAGCCCGGTGGCGGCAAAATCTGCGCCGATACCCAATGCCAGCTCACCGCCCAATGCCAGACCAAGAGCAAGAGGGCTGGTAGCAGCAGCGCACTGGCTTTAACCCCCAGCCAGCGCAGCGGCTGGGCTACAGGAAGTTTGGGCCACAACAGTGGCAGACGTAGCTGGTTGGCAGAGGGGAGTGTGATCATCGGAAGGTTCTCCTGAAGGAAAAAATAGGTTGCAGGCTGGGCCACAGTGGTTGGGCGGCAAAGCTCAAAAACAGCGGTACAAACAGCAGAAACAGTGCCTGCAATCCGGCTAATCCACCCAGCAAGCCGCCGAGCAAACAGCCGCTTAAACTGCCCGCAGGCCCAACCAACACCGCCAAGCCCGCTACCCGACCATGGCCTAGTGCCGTGCCCTGTTCGGCGTAGCGCGATAGGGTGATGACCTGCAACATGCCAAGGCTCAGGCCCAGCAGTAGAGCGGCCAGCCATAACAGCGCGGCCTGTTGCGTTAGCCCCAGTATCAGCAGTGCCAACGCACAGAGCAGTAGGCTGATAAGGCGTCCGGCACGAGGGTATTGAGCCAGCACGCGACCCAAGCAGAACAGCGCGCCAATAAAGCTCAGGCCGTGAGCCGTGACCAAGCAGGCCGCCTGATGTGCCGACCAGCCAAAGCCCTGCAAGGTGATGGCAACGATAAAGAAGCTGAAAAACTGGGCGCTGGCCTGTACGCCAAAATCCAACAGCCCATTGGCGCGCAAGGCCGGCTGATCGCGCAGCAAACTCAGTTGACGACCCAGTGCGCCTGAGTCTGGCGGCTCTGCTTGGCGGCGCTGGCCGGGGTAAATGTTCAGCACAAAGGGCGCAAGCAGCATTGGCGCGGCAAAAACCACTCCGATCAGCGGCCAACTGCCCCCCGGCCCCAAAGCGGCGTAAATACTGGCCGCCAGCGGTGGGCCAATCAGCAGCAAACCGATCATCTGTGCGCCGCGTAACCATCCGGCCCGCGAGGGTTTTAGTTTGGGCAGCTGTTGCATAAACACCGCATTTAGCGCCACCAGACGGCAGGGCATGCACAGACCTAGCAGCAAGCTCATCAACATCAAATACAGCGGATGGGCGATCAGCGGCAGCAGTTGGCAGGTCAGCGCGGCCAATAAGCTGCCCGTCAGGTACAGGCGCAGCGCACCAAAGCGTTCCACCAGCAAACCACAGGGCAGGCTGGCCAGCAGCAGGCCGATGATTTGCGCGCTGGCGATCAGCCCCAATTCCAAAGGTGTGGCCTCAAGGCTTAGGGCATAGAGCGCGGTGGTCATTTTGGCCAAGCCGATGCCTACCCCAGACAGGCTGGTCAGCAGGATAAAACGGGCCAGCGCGGCCTTATTGGCCAGCCCGCTGGAGGCGTTCTGGGGTAGCGCGTTCACAGGGCTTTGGCTTGGTTGTTGGCATCATAGCTGGGCCATTGGCTACTCAGCTTCAGGCGTTGGATGGCGTCGTTGACATACTTAGGCTCAACCCAGCGTTTGACCTCGATATTACCGTCGCCGCGCAGCAGGCCCAGCTCTTTGGATTCGCTCACCGTGGTTTGGTAGCGGTCGATGAAGAAGTCATCAATGCGCGGCGAGTAACGTCGCACAAAGGATTGGCCAAGGTGCTCTGCGCGCAGGGATTCGATGCGTACCCCGGCATTGGCCCAGAGCCCTAACACCGCTTCTTCATTACCTGGCGTAGTGGCCCAAGCCGCCGTTTTGACCAAGCCATCCACGACCTTTTGCACGATCTTCGGGTGCTTTTGCTCGAAATCGCCATCCACCAGCACATGGCCTTGGCGGGTCAGTTTGGGATTCTTAGCGCGGGTGTCGTAGATGATGCGCGCCACCCCAGCATTCTCCAGATCGAAGGCTTGGGCGGGCATCCATGCGCCGTCGATGTCTTTGGAGGCCAAGGCGCTGGACATGGTAGAAAACTCCATATTCACCGTGCGGAAGTCGCGCTCGCTTAAGCCTTCTTCCTTGAGGGTGCGCGCGGTGACCAGTTGCAGATTGGTGCCTTTGAATTGCGCGACCTTTTTGCCCTTGAGGTCTTGCAGGGTTTTGGCCGGAGACTCAGCCGGAACCACCAGATACACCGAGGTCAGCAGGGAGTCCGCTGTGATCAATTTGGTATTTAGGCCACCCGCTTTGGCAATCACGGCGGGCAAATCACCCTGCCAAGCAAAGTCGAGTTGTTTATTAGCCAGTGCCTCATTCACCGCTGGGCCTGCGCCCTTAAAGAACACCCATTCCACCTTGATATTGTCGGCCTTCAGTTCCTCTTCAATGGCTTTGCGCTGGTGAGCCAGCCCAGTGACTGAGCCGGAGGCGAAGGGTGTACCGCCTTTGCCTACCGTGGCGACACCAAAACGAATGATCTCAGGGGTATCGGCGGCGCTGGCCAGTCCGTACCAACTACTGGCAAGAAGGGTGAGCAGGGGGAGCAACACGCTAGATTTCATCAAATAGGCTTCCTGTGGCCTTGTGGGATAACGCCGGAACCGTTCCGGCACGCTCCCATCAGGGCTGCACGGGCTATGCCATTGCCTTATAAAAGCCTTAAATGAAAATGCACTATGGACATATCAAAGGGCTGCTAGGGCGCACACCTTGAGCGCCCTAGGGCTCAGCCGGTAAAAGGCTGAACGAAGGCTGAAGCGCTGAGCGGCGTTATGCTCAGCCCGCGCTGTAGCGATTCACACAGCCCTTCGCGCAAGCTGCTGGAAACGCCACACTAGGGCAGGGCTAAAGGCTATCCCTATGAGCTTCTTGGAAGGCTGGCATGTTTTCTGCTGCTGATTCTATTCGGGCATCCAGCCACCCGCGTTGGGCTATTTCTTCCTTGTGTTGCGAGGTTTGTTATGACGGTTCTTTATATCGCGTCGGGGGCTTGTTCGCTGGCCGCTCACAGTCTGGTGCATGAGCTGAGCTTGCCCATTCAGATTGAGCGCGTGCCCCTGCGTACCGCTGATTCACCGATTCACGCCATCAACCCCTTGGGGCGCGTTCCCGCTTTGCAATTGGATGACGGCACCGTGCTAACCGAAAACAGTGCCCTGTTGCCCTATCTCGCTGACCTTAAGCCGGAAGCGGGGCTTTTTGCGCCGCCCGGCACTGTGGAGCGCACCCAGATTCAGAGCTGGATTGGCTACTTGGCCTCAGAAGTACATGTAGGCGGCTTTCGCCCGTTGCGACGGCCTGAGCGTTACTCGGATGATGAAAGCACCTTCCCCGGTATTACCGCCAAGGCCGCTCAGCAACTGTACGCTGCCCTTGCGCATCTTGACCGCCATCTGCAAGACCGCGACTGGCTGGTGGGCGATCACTACAGTATTGCCGATGCCTATTTAGGAGTATTCGCTGGATGGCTACCCGCACTGGGCGAGCCCTTTGCTGAGCTTAAGGCCATCGTCCGTGCCCGCGAGGCATTCCGCGCGCGTCCTGCCGTACAAAAAGCCTTGGCTGCCGAAGGCCTGCTGTAAAAGCACCCTGTAATATTGTGATAACCGCCCCATTTTGCCTGACCTAGAGCAGCGGAGGCGGTTGTCCTCGACTACCCTGAGCACTCCGTTATCCAACACAGGACGTCCCTGATGATCTACCGCCCACTCGGCAAAACCGACCTTCAGGTCAGTGTGCTGGCCCTTGGCAGCATGACTTGGGGCGAGCAGAACAGCGAGGCTGAAGGCTTTGAGCAGATTCGCCGCGCCCAAGCCGCTGGAATCAACTTCATCGACACCGCTGAGATGTATCCGGTGCCGCCCAAGGCAGAGACTGCCGGAGCCACTGAAGCCATCATCGGCCAGTATTTTCAGCGTCACGGGGGTCGCAGTGATTGGGTTCTGGCCACTAAAGCCGCTGCACCCGGCAATGGCATCAGCCATATTCGCGGTGGCACACCCCACCATGACCGCGCCAATCTGACCGCTGCGGTAGAAGGCAGTCTTAAGCGCCTTAACACCGATTACATCGACCTCTACCAGTTGCATTGGCCGGATCGTCCCACCAATTATTTTGGCCAATTGGGCTACCAGCACAACGCCGAGGCGCAGATCACGCCCATCGAGGACACCCTCGAAGTGCTGAACGACTTGATCAACAGCGGCAAAATCCGCCACTTTGGTCTGTCCAATGAAACCCCTTGGGGCCTGCATCGCTTCCTGCATCTGGCAGAGACGCGCGGCTGGCCGCGTCCGGTGTCTATCCAAAATCCCTATAACCTGCTCAATCGCAGCTTTGAGGTAGGTTTGGCCGAAATGGCTATCCGTGAGCAGGTCGGGTTGCTGGCGTATTCACCCTTGGCCTTTGGATTGCTCTCCGGCAAGTATGAGGATGGCGCACAGCCTGCTAAGGCGCGTTTAACCCTGTTTGAGCGTTTCCAGCGCTATAACAACCCGCAAGCGCGGCAAGCGGCCAGTGCCTATATTCGCTTAGCCCGTGAGCATGGCCTTGATCCGGCGCAAGTGGCCTTGGCCTACGTTACCCGTCAGCCATTCTTGACCAGCAACATCATCGGAGCCACCAGCTTGGAGCAACTAGACAGCAACATTGCCAGCCTTGAGCTAAAGCTGAGTGATGAGCTGCTGAGCGCCATTGGCCAGATTCACACGGCCCAGCCTAACCCTGCGCCCTGAGCCGTTTTAAAAACGCGGTGGCCGAGCATTGGGCAGCAGGTCGTAGCGCTTCATCAGGGTACGCAGGGCATGACGGCTGATGCCAAGGCGATCGGCGCTGTGTACCTGATTGTAGCGATGGCGGTGCAGGGTGGTTTCCAGCAGCAAACCTTCCCAGCGGGCCATCAAGCCCTCGTCGCCGCGCTCCAGCAGTTCGCTGAGTTGCTGCTGAATGCTCTGCCACAGCGGGTCTATGGCCGGTTCACTGCGGTTGGGCAGGTTGGGGCGTGAGCGTAATTGCAGGTGCTGAGCTTCGATGCTGTGCCCATCAGCCAGCAAGGCGGCGGACAGCAGGACATTCTCCAGTTCGCGGATATTCCCCGGCCAACTATGGGCTAACAGGCGTTCGGTAGCCTCAGCAGACAGGCGCTGCACCTCGCGTTGCTGCTCACGGGCAAATTGCCCAAGAAAATGCCGTGCCAAGGGCAGGATGTCATCGGGTCGATCGCGCAGCGGTGGAATGGCTAGGGTGACGATGTTCAGCCGGTAGAATAAATCTTCCCGAAAGCGCCCAGCGCTGATGGCCGATTGCAGATCCACATGGGTCGCGGTTACCAGTCGCACATCAATGGCAATCGGCTTGCGTCCGCCGACTCGCACCACTTCGCGCTCTTGCAGCACGCGCAGCAGCTTGACCTGTAGGGCTAGGGGTAAGTCGCCGATTTCATCCAAGAACAGCGTGCCGCCATTGGCTGCTTCAAACCAGCCTTCGCGACGAGCGGCAGCACCGGTGAAGGAGCCCGCTTCATGGCCGAAGAATTCACTTTCAGCCAGATTCTCATTGATGGCCGCACCGTTGACCGCCACAAAGGGGCCTTTGCGCCCGCTGCGGTTGTGCAGGTGCCGCGCCAAGAGTTCTTTGCCGGTGCCGGTTTCCCCCTGAATCAGCACCGGTACTGAGCTGTTGGCGACCAATTCCGCTTGGGCCAGCAACTGTTGGGAACGGGCATCAGCAAACAGCAGGGCTTTAGCGCGAATATCAGCGCGGCTGTTTTCGTGGGCAGCCAGCGTCAGGACGGGAGCGTTCATCACATGGCCTCAAAATGGCAAAGCAGAAGTGCATGCGGCAGGACTCTAGCGGGCTGCTGTTATATTTAAAAATAATCAAATTTGATTTGTATATTCCATTTGTGAATTTTTTGCCTAAAAAATAGCCGGTTAACTGTGTGATTACGCACAGCACCACACAACAACTGTGGGATATCCGGCAGCTTTATGCGGCTAATAGCGCTTATTTGCTGTAAATAGGCGGGCTTTGTGAGATGGCACGCTTTCTGCTCTGTTCATAGGGACAGCGCGTGATAGGCCCACGGCCTTACGCCGACTTATTTACAGCTGAGCGTCCCGGCAAGGAGCCGAGACCGCCTCGACAGGAGAGCGCCCCCATGTCATTGGATATTCGCCCCATCACTGGCCGCATTGGTGCCACCCTCAGCGGCGTGCGCCTGACCGATCTGAACGATGCGCAATTTGCTGAGTTGCAACAGGCCATCCTCAAGTACAAAGCCGTGTTTTTGCACGATCAGCACCTAAGCGATGCCGAGCAGGAGGCCTTTAGTCAGCGCTTTGGCGATCTGGTGGTACACCCGACCATTCCCACAGCGGCCAATACTCAGGGCATCTTTGATGTGGATTCCGAGCGTTCGCGGGCTAACTCTTGGCACAGCGACATCACCTTTGTTGCGGATTACCCGAAAATCACCCTTCTGCGCGGCGAAGTGATTCCTGAGTTTGGCGGCGATACCGTATTTGCCAATACCGTGGCCGCCTACCAAGACCTGCCCAAGCCGCTGCAAGCCTTGGCCGATAGCCTCTGGGCCTTGCACACCAATGATTATGACTATGCCGCGCCTAAGCAAATCGAAGCCATTGCCACGCGGCGCTTCACCGAGGAATTCACCTCAATCCTGTACGAGACTGAGCACCCGCTGGTGCGTGTCCACCCAGAAACCGGTGAGAAAGCCCTGATCCTCGGCCATTTCGTGAAAAAGATTCTCGGCGTCAGCAGCCATGACTCCCAGCAACTGCTGCGAATTTTCAATCAGCACGTTACCCGTTTGGAAAACACCCTGCGCTGGCGCTGGAGCAAGGGCGACGTCGCCATTTGGGACAACCGCGCCACCCAGCATATTGCCGTGGATGATTACGGCTCAGCCCGCCGCATCGTGCGCCGTACCACGGTCATCGGTGAGATTCCGGTCTCGGTCAATGGCGAAAGCAGCCGCGCCATCAAGCCTAGCCCAGACAGTCGTATTCCCCATTCAGAAGCGGACAAACAGCAGCTTCTGAAGAAAGCCAGTTAAGGTCGTTGTTGTTCAGGTAAGTGGTATTCGGGTCGGTGCGCGTATGTGTTTAACAGCTTAGAGGGAGGAACCTTGGTTTACTGATAGGGATGAATCTTTGCCTGCTGCCCTGCGAGTTGGCCGTATGGGTGGCAGGATGTTTTAGCTTTTACCCCTACTACCCCTACATAAAGGCCGTATCTGCCAGTCTTTAGCGCTGAGCAACACGGTATCCCCCGGCAGTAATTTGGCATCAAAAGGCCCTTCTGCTCGACATAATTGCCCTTCGGCCTCGATTAGGTAACCCTTGGCTTCTCGTGCAATCACTCGTCCATATAGCACCAGCGACATACGTCCTTGATCTACTGTCATCAGTCCTGCCAGCAGACGCAACAGGCTGGTTTTACCGCTGCCAGAAGGGCCGAGCAGCGCCAAGTGCGTGCCGCGTGCCGACTCCATTCACAAAGGGCTAGCTGCCTTGTCTGACGCGGACTTGAGCCTAGGGAGAACAAAATGCAAATCTGCTTGCCACACAGCCGATACGCCTGCGATTCTTCCACACCTGATTGCCCTTAGCCTGCCTTTCGGACACAAAGCTTTTTGTGGAACAATGCAGTGCCCTGTACTAGCGAGAGCAAGCGCTGTGATTGATCCTGATGGTTTCCGCCCGAATGTCGGCATTATTTTGACCAATGCCGCCGGACAGGTGCTCTGGGCCAGACGGATTAACCAAGACGCTTGGCAATTTCCCCAAGGGGGGATTCATGACAGTGAAACCCCCGAACAGGCGCTGTACCGTGAGTTGCGCGAGGAGGTTGGGCTAGAACCTCAGGATGTGAGGGTTTTGGCCTGCACACGCGGTTGGTTACGCTATCGATTGCCCAACCGTCTGGTTCGCTTTAATAGCCAGCCTGTGTGCATCGGCCAGAAACAAAAATGGTTTTTGCTGCGCCTACTCTCCGATGAGCGGCGGGTGCGCATGGATCTGTCCGGCAAGCCGGAGTTCGACGGTTGGCGCTGGGTGAGCTACTGGTACCCGCTGGGTCAGGTGATTTCCTTCAAGCGGGAAGTCTATCGCCGCGCCCTGAAAGAACTCGCCCCGCGCCTAATGGCTCGGGATCTATAGGGGACGAAGCAGAGCATGCTCGGCACGCTGCGCAAGATTGTTCAGGAAGTCAACACTGCCAAGGATCTGAAAGCCGCTCTGGGCATTATCGTGCAGAGGGTTAAAGAGGCCATGGGCAGCCAAGTCTGCTCGGTGTATTTGCTCGATCAGCAAAGCAACCGCTTCGTGCTGATGGCCACCGACGGGCTCAACAAGCGCGCCATCGGCAAAGTCAGCATGGGCTACAACGAAGGCTTAGTGGGTCTGGTTGGCTCGCGCGAGGAGCCTTTGAATCTGGAGCGGGCCAGTGAACACCCGCGCTACATCTATTTTGCGGAAACCGGCGAGGAGCGCTACGCCTCCTTTTTAGGTGCGCCCATCATTCACCATCGGCGTATGTTAGGCGTACTGGTGGTGCAGCAGAAAGAACACCGTCAGTTCGATGAAGGCGAAGAAGCCTTCCTTGTCACCATGAGCGCTCAATTGGCTGGGGTGATTGCCCATGCGGAGGCTACCGGTTCTCTCAGTGGCTTGGGTCGTCAAAAGGGTATGAAGGACACTCGCTTTACGGGTATTGCCAGCGCACCCGGCGCGGCCATCGGTAAGGCGGTAGTGGTGCTGCCCTTGGCGGATCTGGACGTGGTGCCGGAAAAACCCCTCAAGGATAAAGACGACATCGCCTGTGAGTTGGCGCTGTTCGAAGCGGCCTTGGAATCGGTGCGAGCTGATATGCGCACGCTGTCCACTAAGCTGGCAGGACAAATGCGCCGCGAGGAGCGCGCCCTGTTCGATGTCTACCTGATGATGCTGGATGACTCCGCGCTAGGTGGCGAAGTGGTGCGGGTGATTCGCAGCGGTCAGTGGGCGCAAGGTGCCTTGCGTCGGGTGGTCAGTGAGCACGTACAGCGCTTTGAAGTGATGGACGATGCCTATCTGCGCGAGCGCGCCTCGGACGTGCGCGACATCGGGCGGCGTTTGTTGGCCTATTTGCAGCAGGCCCATCAGCAAGCGCGGGTCTATTCCGACCACACCATTTTGGTCAGTGAGGAACTCTCGCCAGCCATGCTCGGTGAAGTACCGGAAGGCAAGCTGGCCGGATTGGTGTCGGTGCAGGGCTCCAGTAATTCCCATGTGGCGATTTTGGCGCGGGCTATGGGTATTCCCACGGTGACCGGCGCTTTGGATCTGCCTTATTCGCGCTTGGATGGCCTTGAGGTGATCGTCGATGGCTACCGTGGCGAAGTCATCACCAACCCCGGCCCCGTGCTGCGCAAGCAATATGCCGAGCTGGTGGAGGAAGATCGCCAACTGTCCCAAGGCTTAAGTCAGCTGCGCGATCTACCCTGCGAAACCACCGACGGCCACCGCATGGCCCTGTGGGTGAATACCGCCTTGCTGGCCGATGTGGAGCGCGCGCGGGATCGTGGTGCTGAGGGTGTGGGTCTGTACCGCACCGAAGTGCCCTTTATGATCCGCGACCGCTTTCCCAGCGAAAAAGAGCAGTTAGCCATCTACCGCGAGCAATTGCAGGCCTTTTACCCGCAACCTGTGACCATGCGTACCTTGGATGTGGGCGGCGATAAAACCCTGTCCTATTTTCCCATCAAGGAAGAAAACCCCTTTTTGGGCTGGCGTGGTATTCGGGTAACCCTTGATCACCCGGAGATTTTTCTGGTGCAAACGCGGGCCATGCTCAAGGCCAGCGAAGGGCTGAATAACCTGCGTATCCTGCTGCCGATGATTTCCGGCTTGCAGGAGCTGGAAGAAGCACTGCGCCTGATTCACCGCGCATGGGCTGAAGTGCGCGAAGAGGGCGCAGATGTGCAAATGCCGCCAGTAGGGGTGATGATTGAAGTCCCCGCCGCTGTCTATTTGGCCCGTGAGCTGGCGCGGCAGGCGGATTTTCTCTCGGTGGGCTCCAATGACCTTACCCAATACCTGCTGGCGGTGGATCGCAATAACCCACGGGTGGCAGCGCTCTACGACTACCTGCATCCGGCGGTATTGGCTGCCCTGCAATCGGTGGTTAACGAGGCCCATGCCGAGGGCAAGCCTGTGAGTATTTGCGGGGAAATGGCCGGAGATCCCGCCGCTGCCATGCTGTTGTTGGCCATGGGCTTTGACAGCCTGTCGATGAATGCCACCAACTTGCCCAAGGTAAAATGGCTGCTGCGCCAGATCAGCTTGCAAGAGGCCAAAGAACTGCTGGCGCGGGTTATCCGTATCGACAATCCGCAGGTAATCCGCAGTACTTTGCAGCTCAAACTGCGTCATTTCGGCCTGAATCGGCTGATCAACCCGGTGGTGGCGGCCCTGAAGGGCTAGCGGCTTTCTCTAGCGCTAGTTCAGCCTGCTACGGCTTTCCGCTACCATCCGCGCTTTACACTTTTCTCTGGAACGGCTCATGGAATTTCTGCTCTATCTGGTGCTGGGAGGCTTTGCTGGCGTACTGGCAGGCTTATTCGGGATTGGGGGCGGCATCGTTATTGTGCCGGTGCTGGTGCTGAGTTTCACCGCGCAAGGCTTTGATCCCGCCGTGCTGACCCATCTGGCGGTAGGTACGTCGCTGGCCACCATCGTCTTCACCTCCATCAACTCCATTTTGGCCCACCATCGCAAAGGCGCGGTGCAGTGGCCGGTGGTGCTGTGGATGAGCCTTGGCATCCTGCTGGGCGTGTGGCTGGGTAGTTTGACGGCAGCAGCCATTCAGGGGCCGATGCTGCAAAAGATCATCGGGGTCTTTGCGCTGCTGATCGCCCTGCAAATGGCCTTGGAGTTTAACCCTAAGGGTTCGCGCAGAGTGCCGGGGCGCACCGGGCTCAGTCTGGTGGGGATCGTCATCGGTTGGGCCTCGGCGATTTTTGGCATTGGCGGCGGTTCGCTGACCGTGCCTTATCTGGTCTGGCGCAGTGTGCCTATTCAGCAGGCGGTGGCTACGGCGGCGGCCTGTGGTTTGCCGATTGCCGCATCAGGAGCCATCAGCTTTATGGTGGTGGGCTGGTCGGCCTCGCCGCTCCCGGAGTGGAGCCTCGGTTTTGTCTATCTACCGGCCACCTTGGGTATCGCTTTGACCAGCATGTATTTCGCGCGCCTTGGGGCTAATTTGGCGCACAGCCTGCCGCCACGCTTGCTCAAGCGGCTGTTTGCCCTGCTGCTGGCCAGTGTCGGCCTTTATTTTTTGATGTGAGGAATCTTAGATGCTGCCTTATCCGCAGATTGATCCGGTGGCGCTCGCCTTAGGGCCTTTGCAAGTCCACTGGTATGGCCTGATGTATCTGGTGGGCATTGGCGGTGGCTGGTGGCTGGCATCACGTCGCTTGCGCGCCTTTGATCCTACTTGGACAAAAGATACCCTCTCCGACATGATTTTTTGGATTGCCCTTGGGGTGATCATCGGCGGGCGGCTGGGCTATGTGTTGTTTTACGATTTGGCCGCCTATCTGCATGACCCTAGTTTGATCCTGCAAATTTGGCGCGGCGGTATGTCGTTCCATGGTGGATTTTTGGGAGTGATGCTCTGTTGCTGGCTGTTTGCACGGCGTCACGGTAAGGGCTTTTTTCAGCTGCTGGATTTTATCGCGCCGCTGGTACCCATCGGTTTGGGCGCAGGGCGCATCGGTAACTTCATCAATGCTGAACTGTGGGGCAAGGCTACGGATTTACCTTGGGCCATGGTGTTTCCCACCGATCCTGCGCAGTTGCCGCGCCATCCTTCCCAGCTCTATCAGTTTGCCTTGGAAGGCGTCGCGCTCTTTGTGATTCTCTGGCTGTACGGACGCAAGCCGCGTCCAACCGTGGCGATTTCCGGGATGTTTGCCCTCTGGTATGGCATTTTCCGCTTCATCGTGGAGTTTGTGCGCGTACCCGATCCGCAACTGGGCTATCTGGCCTTTAATTGGCTGACCATGGGCCAAGTGCTGTGCTTGCCGATGATTTTCGGTGGTCTGGCCATGATCGCTTGGGCGTACCGTGAGCAACTGCGCGCTCAACTGAAAGAGCGTCTGCTATGAAGGCCTATCTGGAGCTGATGTGCCATGTGCGCACCCAGGGCATCTATAAGTCCGACCGCACCGGCACCGGCACTTACAGTGTGTTCGGCCATCAAATGCGCTTTGATCTGGCTGAGGGCTTTCCGCTGGTCACCACTAAAAAGTGCCACCTGAAATCCATCATCCATGAGCTGCTGTGGTTCCTCAAGGGCGACACCAACGTGCGCTATTTGCAGGACAACGGCGTGCGAATTTGGGATGAATGGGCCAATGAGCAGGGCGACCTTGGCCCCGTCTACGGCTACCAATGGCGCAATTGGCCTGCGCCGAATGGGCAATCCATCGACCAGATCAGCAAGCTGGTGGAGATGATCCGCAGTACCCCAGACAGCCGCCGTTTGATTGTCTCAGCCTGGAACCCGGCGCAGGTGGATGATATGGCCTTGCCGCCCTGTCATTGCTTGTTTCAGTTCTACGTGGCGGACGGCAAGCTGTCTTGCCAGCTCTACCAGCGTTCGGCGGATATCTTCCTCGGTGTGCCCTTCAACATCGCTAGCTATGCCTTGCTGACCCTGATGGTGGCGCAGGTGTGCGATTTGCAGCCGGGGGATTTCATCTGGACGGGCGGCGACTGCCACCTGTACGCCAATCACTTGGAGCAGGCCGACCTGCAACTGTCGCGCACGCCCTTGGCTTTGCCGCAGATGCGCCTTAACCCTGAAGTGAAGTCGCTGTTCGAATTCCGCTTTGAGGACTTCGAGCTAGAAGGCTATCAGGCGCATCCGCATATCAAGGCAACAGTCGCGGTCTGAGTGGCGAGCCTACTCCAGTAGCATCAGCACTAGGGGTAGGCTAAAGGCGGCCAACAGGGTTTGCAGGCTGATCAGGTTGGCCATCAGCGAGCTGTCGCCGCCTAGCTGACGGGTGAGGGTGTAGGCGGTTGGCGCGGTGGGTAGGGCAAAAAACAGCACCAGTAGGCTGCTTTCCAGCGGCTGTAAACCTAGCACCTTGGCCACGCCAAAAGCCAGCAGTGGCATCAGCAGCAAACGGGCGGCGCTGTTCCAACCCAGCGCCTGCCCTTGCTGCGCCAATCCCTGTGCGTGAATGGCCGCCCCAACACACAGCAAGCCCAGCGGCAAACTGGCCGCAGCCAGCAAAGCCAGTAAGCGCGCACTGCCGCCCGGTAAGCCAATCCCGGATAGATTGACCAGCGCGCCCGCTGCACAGGCCAGAATGAGCGGATTCTTCAGCACCGAGAGCAGCGCCTGTAAGCTAAAGCCGCGCTCGGCACTTAGCGCCCACACCGACAGCAGGTTGGCGCTGGGCACCAGCAGGCCCAAGATCAGTGCGGCCCGTACCGTACCTTCAGGGCCAAATAGGCTGGCGACTATGGCCAAGCCCAAGTAGGTGTTAAAGCGCAATAGACCCTGCACCAGCACGCCAAATCGACGGGCAGGCCACTGATAGCGCTTTTTAAGCAGCAGTAACCCCAGCCAACCCAGAGCCAGTGTCAGCAACACCGCTCCGCTCATGGCAGGTAGATGCGGGCTGTCCAAGGGTGCCGTGGCCAGATTGCTGAACAGCAACGCCGGAAACAGTAGGAAGTAGTTAAGGCGTTCAGCTCCCGGCCAAAAGGCTTCACCGGGAAAGCCAAAGCGCCGCAACAGATGACCAAGCAGGATCAAGGCAAACAGCGGCCAGAGCATCAGCAACAGGGCGAGCATGGCAATCACTCCTTGTTCGGCCCACCGGTGAGTGGGTACGCGGGAGGCTGTGCCTCAGAGACGGCATTAAGCGCCGGGAATCATCCGGGTACGGCCTGCATCATCTATGGCGACAAACACGAAGATGCTTTCTGTGACCTTGCGCGGCAGTTGTAGGGACAGTGGGTTTTCACTCCAGACCTCCACCTGCATGCGGATGGAACTGCGGCTGATCTCCAGCGGCTGGGTGTAAAAACACAGCTGAGTGCCGACCTCGACCGGCACCATAAAGGCCATGCGGTCGATGGATACCGTTGCCACCTGACCGGCTGCCAAACGGCTGGCCATGGCTGTACCGGCTAGATCCATCTGTGAGACCAACCAGCCGCCGTACACGTTGCCAAAGCCGTTGGTTTCGCGGGGCAGGGCAGTGATGCGCTGGGCTAAAATACCCTGCGGGCCGGGCTCGTCCTGTTCGTAGTCATTCATGAAAGGCTCGTGACTTGATTGTTTTTTTTGTGGGAGAAAAGACAGGGACAGACCCTGCAAACCGAGTATAGCGGCCTAAGGCTTTCTCCATGAAGGCATAGTGTCGCGCAAACCTGAGCAAAACAGCGCAGCTAGCCTTATGCCATCTGTGCGGTAAATGCCTAGCAAACGCCTGACACAAAGTACTACTGCTAACCGGCGTCTATTGTTATCGTACAAGTTGAGCAAGCCCTCTCTTCAGAGGCGTATTTAATACCGAGTGTTTGACATGAGTAATGAAGGTTCGTTATTGCCCCTCAACCGTCGCAAGAGCCGCAGCCTTGCCCAAGACTTGATGGCGGAGCTATCCAAACAAATCACCAATGGCCTGATTAAATGTGGCGATAAGCTGCCCACTGAATCAGAAATCATGGAGCGCCACGGGGTGAGCCGCACCGTAGTGCGCGAGGCCATTTCTCGTTTGCAGGCAGCGGGCATTGTGGAAACTCGTCACGGCATTGGCACCTTTGTCTTGGATACGCCCAGCGTAGGTTTTCGCATTGACCCTGCCACCATCGTGACCCTGCGCGATGTCATGGCGGTATTGGAGCTACGGGTCAGCCTTGAAGTTGAAGCCGCAGGGCTAGCGGCTGGCCGTCGAACTCCCGAACAATTGGCCGCGATGCAAGCCGCCTTGGAGCGCTTTGGTCATGCGAGCCACGCCAGTGATGCGGTAGCGGCTGATTTTCAGTTTCATCAGCAGATCGCCATCGCTACGGGCAACCGCTACTTTACCGACATCATGAATCACTTTGGCACCAGCATCATCCCGCGCACCCGGCTGGACTCTGCCTATATCGCAAGGACGGATCAGCAGCACTACCAAGACCGTTTGAATCATGAACACCAAAATATCTACGAAGCCATCGCCCGCCAAGATACTGATGGTGCGCGTGCCGCCATGCGCCTACACCTGAACAACAGCCGCGAACGCCTGCGAAAACTGCATGAAGCCGTAGAACAACCAGAGACACCCAGCACCGCGCCCTAACCGAACCTATCCTCAGTAAGACAGGTGGCCTACTGCATGCCTGTCTGCACCTGCCAGAGAAACGCTAACCTCCGTTCCATCACCCCTCCTCGGTTGCAGCGCTAATGATGTCTGTCATATGATGACTTGGCAAGGTTGTGCCAGTATTCATGTTGGCCCAATAAACCCTTGCCTGCGTTGTAAACCACTCAATAGCCAAGGCCCCTGACTGCGCTCTGCATGCTGGCATTCGGCTTATTTTTATAAAAATGGGGTGTCTTCATGTTATTTAGACAAGTCAATATTGCCCCAAGGGCGACACTTGGGTTTGCTTTAATACTGGTCTTTGTACTGTTATTGGGCGGTGTTTCCCTCAAGAATATGGCCAATATTCGCAGCAGTGGCGAAGAGGTTCAGGCAAATTTACTACCGAGCATTAGAGCGATTAGTAATATCCGAGAAGTAATGTTGCGGGTTAGAACGATTAACTTGCAAATGGCTATTAGCAGCTCAGCTGAAGATACCCTAAGGCTACAAAAAAACCTTGAAATCAGAGTGGCAGACCTAAAAGAGCGGATGCACGCTTATGAAAAGCTGATTGATACGCCAGAGGAGCGCAATCTATTTGAAGCCTTTAAAAAGCCTCTTGAACAGTATTATACAGGCTTGGTTAAGTCATCAGAATTAGCGGGGTTTGCAAAGAAAGAAGAGCTGATCAAGCATTTGCTGGTCGATATGAAAAAAACAGTAGAGGAATCCGGTGAGCGACTCAAAGAGATAGCCGATTTTTACAATAAACGTGCAGATGAAGAAAGTACCTTTTCCGCTGAGCAATATACCCGCTCAGTGGTTGTGATCAGTGTAATTATCCTGCTGGCTGCCGTAGTGACCTTCGTTTTTTCTTGGCTGCTCACTGAGTCCATCACCAAGCCGATCAGCGAAGCGGTGCAGGTAGCAGAGCGCATCGCCGCCAATGACTTGACTCAACCCCTGAAGGTGAGCGGCAATGATGAGATCACCCGCCTGCAAAAATCCCTAAATGCCATGCAGCGTAATTTGCGCGATACCTTGCAGCGTGTCTCTGATTCAGCTCAGCAATTGACGGCGGAAACCCATAGCCTTGATGCCATTATTGAGCACAGTCAGCAGCTGTCAGGGCAACAACACATGGAAACCTCGTTAGCTGCCACAGCCGTTGCAGAGATGACTAAGGCTATTGAAGAAGTTGCGAAAAATGCCACCTCGATTTCAGCGCTTACCAGACACTCGGTAGTAACGAGTCAGCAAGGTAAGCTGAAAGTAGATAATACCCTGACAGCCTTGCATGCTTTAACGCAGGAAGTAGAGGATACCTCAGGGGTTATTAAGAGGCTTGCAGATAATTCCCATAGTATTGGCAAGATGCTGGATGTTATTTGCACGGTCGCTGAGCAAACCAATTTATTGGCTTTAAATGCAGCCATTGAGGCGGCGCGGGCCGGTGAAGCAGGGCGCGGTTTTGCAGTAGTGGCTGATGAGGTACGGGGTTTAGCCCATCGTACACAGCAATCAACGCGTGAAATTGAGCAATTGGTTTTGGCTATCCAAAGTGGTACTGAAGCAACGGTGCAGTCCATGCAGCATAGTTTGCTAGAGGCTAAGACCACATTGGATATTGCCCGCTCCGCTGGTTTGGCCTTGGAGGACATTCACTCAGCTATGGCACAGCTTCAGCAAGGTAATTTACTGATTGCCAGTGCCACTGAAGAGCAGGCCTATGTGGCGCGGGAGGTGAATAAAAACCTGCTGAACATCCAGGATTTTTCAGAACGCTCAGCGCAGGGGGCGCAAAAAACGACTCTCGCCAGCGCTCAGGTCACACAACAGGCTGGTCAGCTCCATGCGTTGGTGAGCCAATTTCTGGTGTAACTTAGGCGCTAAACGGCTTTGTAGAGCGGTTTAGGTGAGGATTGCTCCTGCTTGAGCAAGGATCAACCCACCGACTAAAGGTAAAGAGATACTTAATCAGGTGGCTTGCGGATTCAGATTTGTTGTCATACGATGACGTACAACACCACTAGGCCGGTGTTGCACAGTTGACCTTCTCTCTATTTGTTCCACAGGGTGCACGATCATGACAATGACTCCACAAGAACTGAAAATCATCCTTTCCTCCGGACTGCTGTCGTTCCCGGTGACTGACTTTGATGCCAACGGTGATTTCCGCGCCGATACCTATGCCCGCCGTCTGGACTGGCTGGCACCTTACGGGGCGAGCGCGCTGTTTGCCGCCGGTGGAACAGGCGAGTTCTTCTCGCTGGAGCACAAGGAGTTCTCGGACATCATTCGAGTGGCGGTCGATACCTGTAAAGGTCAGGTGCCGATTCTGGCCGGTGCCGGTGGCCCAACCCGTCAAGCCATTGCCTTTGCCCAAGAAGCCGAGCGTCTGGGCGCGGCCGGTGTGCTGCTGTTGCCACACTACCTGACCGAAACCTGTCAGGAAGGCCTGATTGCCCATGTGGAAGCGGTGTGCAAATCCATCAAAATTGGCGTGGTGGTTTACAACCGCAATGTGTGCCGCCTGACCCCAGAAAGCTTGGAAATTCTCGCTGAGCGCTGCCCGAACCTGATCGGCTTTAAAGATGGCATCGGCGAAATCGAGCCCATGGTGGCCATCCGTCGTCGTCTGGGCGAGCGCTTCACCTATCTGGGTGGCCTGCCTACTGCTGAGGTTTATGCGGCGGCTTACAAGGCCATGGGTGTGCCGGTTTATTCTTCCGCCGTCTTCAACTTCATCCCGAAAACCGCTATGGATTTCTATAAGGCGGTAGCGGCGGACGATCACAACACAGTAGGTCGCATCATTGATGAGTTCTTCCTACCTTATTTGGAGCTGCGCAATCGTCGCGGTGGTTACGCGGTGAGCATCATTAAAGCGGGTGCCAAACTAGCCGGTTATGACGCAGGCCCCGTTCGCGCCCCCTTGGCTGATCTGCGCCCCAATGAGGTGGAAGAGTTGGCGGCACTGATGAAGAAGATGGGCCCACAGTAAGACTGTGTTGGAAGATTGCTAACCACTGATCAGGGTTATCGGGAGAAAGGTTGCTACTACAACTTTCTCCCAACCTTAGACGTAGAGACAGGTTTATAAGGCTAACTGCCAAACTTACCAAGCTGTTCACACAAAAAAAATAAATAGGAGCACACCAGCATGACTACCAAGAGCGACAATCCTGGCCGCGTCCGCTATCTGATTTTGTTGATGCTGTTTATAGTAACGACTATCAACTATGCGGATCGCGCGACTATTTCCATTGCAGGCCCGAGTCTGCAAAAAGACCTAGGTATTGATGCCGTTACCCTCGGGTATATTTTTTCGGCCTTTGGCTGGGCTTATGTACTAGGGCAGGTACCGGGTGGCTGGCTGCTGGATCGCTTTGGCTCTAAAAAGGTCTATGCGTTCAGTATTTTTACTTGGTCACTCTTTACCCTACTGCAAGGTTTTGTCGGGCACATGCCGGTGGCTTACGCAGTGGTAACCCTGTTTACACTGCGCTTCTTAGTCGGCTTTGCCGAAGCCCCGTCCTTTCCCGGTAATGCGCGTATTGTGGCGGCTTGGTTCCCCACGGCTGAGCGCGGTACGGCCTCGGCGGTATTTAACTCAGCGCAGTATTTTGCTACGGCGCTGTTTGCTCCAATCATGGGCTGGGTGGTCTACCAGTTCGGCTGGCAGCATGTGTTTACCATGATGGGTGTCGTCGGCATTATCTTCTCTGGTATCTGGCTGAAGACCATTTATAACCCGAAAGAGCATCCGAGTATCACGCCCACTGAGCTTGCCTATATTGAGCAAAATGGTGGTTTGGTTGATATGGACCAAGCGCGTAAAGGGGATAATAGTGGCCCTAAATGGCACTATATCAAACAGCTTTTAAGCAATCGCATGTTGATGGGGGTTTACCTCGCTCAGTATTGCATTAACGGCATTACCTACTTCTTCTTGACCTGGTTCCCAGTGTACTTGGTGCAAGAGCGGGGTATGTCGATTCTTAAGGCGGGCTTTATCGCCTCGCTACCGGCTATTTGTGGCTTTATTGGTGGCGTGTTGGGCGGCGTTATTTCCGACTACCTGCTGCGTAAAGGTCATTCACTCACCTTCGCTCGCAAGTTACCCATTGTAGTAGGCTTATTGATGTCTACGAGCATGGTGTTCTGTAACTATGTGTCAGCTGAGTGGATGGTAGTAGGCTTTATGGCACTGGCCTTCTTTGGTAAGGGATTGGGCGCTTTGGGTTGGGCTGTAGTAGCCGATACATCGCCTAAGCAAATTGCTGGCCTGTCTGGCGGTCTGTTTAATACCTTCGGCAACATTGCTTCCATCACTACGCCCATTGTGATTGGTTACATCATCAGTGCTACAGGCTCATTCAAATGGGCACTGGTTTATGTGGGAGCCAATGCACTGGTGGCTATATTCAGCTACTTGGTGATTGTCGGCAAGATTCAGCGGGTTGAGCTTAATTCGGATGATTCGTCCAAACCGCAACCGCTGCACAAGCCTTCACTCTCCGTTTAAAGACCCGTCTGAAGGGGCCAAATTATGCAACCTATTGAACACCGTGATTCGCCGCGCTACATCCGCTTGCATGAGCGCGACAATGTAGGCGTGGTGGTGAACGACCAAGGCATTGCGGCAGGTAGCTGCTTTAACGATGGACTTCAAGCCATTGAAGGCATTCCGCAGAGCCATAAGGTGGCGTTGCAGAATTTGCCCGAAGGTGCAGAGGTCATACGCTACGGTCAGGTTATCGGCTATGCCTTAAAGGCGATTCCTGCCGGTAGCTGGGTGACGGAAAGCCATCTGCGCATGCCATCGCCGCCTGCGCTGGATAGCCTACCCAAAGCCACCTTGACGCCCGCCCCCGTGGAGCCCTTGGAAGGTTATACCTTTGAGGGCTTCCGCAACTCAGATGGCACAGTGGGGACGCGCAATATCCTAGGTGTTAGCACTACCGTGCAATGTGTGGCGGGGGTGCTGGGGCATTGCGTGGAGCGGGCCTGCAAAGAGCTGCTGCCCAAGTATCCCCATGTGGACGACATCATCGCGCTGTCGCACAGCTATGGCTGCGGTGTAGCCATCAATGCGCCGGACGCGGTGATCCCCATCCGCACCCTGTTCAACCTGAGCCGCAATCCTAACTTGGGCGGGCAAGCCATCGTCATTGGGCTGGGTTGTGAAAAACTGCAACCCGATCAGTTGATGCCGGGAGATGCCCTGACCGCAGGCCTTGAGGAAAAGACTTGGCTATTCCGTCTGCAAGAGTCAACAAATGGCTTTGCGGGCATGGTCGAGCAAATTCTGGCGATGATTGAAACGCGCTTGCGTGTGCTCAATGAGCGGCGGCGCGAACGCTGTCCTGCTGCTGATTTGGTGGTGGGTATGCAGTGCGGCGGCAGCGATGCCTTCTCCGGCATTACCGCCAACCCCGCGTTGGGCCATGCGGCGGATTTCTTGGTGCGTGCCGGTGCTACGGTGATGTTTTCTGAAAACACCGAAGTGCGCGATGGCATCCACCTGCTGACTCCGCGCGCTGCCACCCCTGAAGTGGCGGACGCCCTGATCCGTGAAATGGATTGGTACGACCGCTATTTAGAGCGCGGCATGGCTGATCGCAGCGCCAACACTACGCCCGGTAATAAAAAGGGTGGCCTAAATAACATCGTTGAGAAGGCCATGGGCTCCATTGCTAAATCGGGTTCCAGTCCGATTATGGGCGTGGTTGCACCGGGGGAGCGAGTTAAGGGCAAGGGGCTGTACTTTTGTGCCACCCCAGCCAGTGACTTTATCTGCGGCACCCTGCAATTGGCGGCGGGTATGAACCTGCATATCTTCACCACCGGTCGTGGCACGCCCTATGGCTTGGCCATGGTGCCGGTGATTAAGGTGGGTACGCGTACCCAGTTAGCCGAGCAATGGCCTGATCTGATTGATGTGGATGCCGGTCGAGTCACCTCCGGGCGCATCAGCCTTGAGGCATTGGGCTGGGAAATCTTCCAGCTCTATTTAGACGTGGCCAGCGGTCGTAAACACACTTGGGCGGAGCAGCACCGTTTGCACAACGATCTGGTGCTCTTTAACCCTGCGCCTGTGACCTGATCCTCAGTTGCGGGCGTGGCGACTCACAAGGTAGGAGCGCTCGCAGCTGAGTCTGTGTTTAACTTTAGTTATGCGATAACAGTTAACTGTGTCGCATAGGATCATTGACTCAATTCATCATCTGAACCTAAGGGGCCATCATGAGCAGCATCACAGGCAAACAGTACATTGCCGGAGGGCGCAGCGCCCAAGGCACTATTCCACTGCGTAGCGTGAATGCCAGCAGCGGCGAAGAACTGCCCTATACCTTTTTGCAAGCCACGCTTGCCGAGGTCGATGCCGCCGCTGACGCAGCAGCAGCAGCCTATCCGGCCTATCGTCAGTTATCAGCTGTACGACGTGCCGAGTTTTTAGAAGCCATCGCCGCTGAACTGGATGCGCTGGACGATGACTTCGTCAGCATCGTCACTCAGGAAACCGCGCTGCCTACAGGCCGCATTCAGGGTGAGCGCTCCCGTACCAGCAATCAGATGCGTCTGTTTGCCCAAGTGCTGCGGCGCGGTGATTTTTACGGTGCGCGGATTGATCGTGCCCTGCCGGATCGCAAGCCTATGCCGCGCGTCGATCTGCGCCAGTACCGCATCGGTGTCGGCCCGGTAGCGGTGTTCGGGGCCAGCAACTTCCCATTGGCCTTTTCCACGGCTGGTGGGGATACCGCTGCCGCGCTGGCCGCTGGTTGCCCAGTGGTGTTTAAGGCGCACAGCGGACACATGGCCACCGCCGAGTGCGTCGCTGATGCCATCCTCCGTGCGGCGGAGAAGACCGGCATGCCCGCCGGTGTGTTCAACATGATTTATGGTGCTGGGGTTGGTGAGGCCTTGGTCAAGCACCCGGCCATTCAGGCGGTGGGCTTCACCGGTTCCTTGAAAGGAGGCCGCGCCCTTTGTGATATGGCGGCCGCGCGTCCCCAGCCGATTCCGGTGTTTGCTGAGATGTCCAGTATCAACCCGGTGCTGCTGTTACCGACGGCGCTTAAGCAGCGTGGGGCGCAGATTGCCACTGAGCTGGCGGCCTCGGTCACTATGGGCTGCGGTCAATTTTGCACCAATCCCGGTTTGGTCATCGGGATCAGCTCGCCGGAGTTCTCGGCCTTTATCAGCAGCCTGAGCGCCGCCATGGCCGATCAGCCCGCGCAAAGCATGCTGAACGCTGGCACCTTGCACAGCTACGCCAATGGCATTCAGCACCTGCACGCTCATGCCGGTATCAGCCATCTGGCCGGACAACCCCAAGAAGGGCGGCAGGCCAAACCGCAGCTCTTTAAAGCCGACGTTAAACTGCTGCTGAATGGCGACCCTCTGTTGCAAGAGGAAGTCTTTGGCCCGGTCACTGTGCTGGTTGAGGTGGCGGATAAAGCCGAGCTGATTCAAGCCTTGCACGGTCTGCATGGTCAATTGACCGCCACCCTGATCGCCGAAGCGGACGACCTGCAAGCCTTTGCTGACTTGAGCCCAGTGCTGGAGCAAAAAGTCGGGCGTCTGCTGCTCAACGGCTATCCCACCGGCGTGGAGGTCTGCGATGCCATGGTGCACGGCGGGCCTTATCCGGCTACTTCGGATGCGCGCGGAACCTCGGTAGGTACTTTGGCCATTGATCGCTTCCTGCGCCCGGTGTGCTACCAGAACTACCCCGATGCCCTGCTGCCCGATGCCCTGAAAAATGCCAATCCGCTGGGAATTCAGCGTTTGGTGGATGGGCAGGCAAGTACAGGCAGCATCTAAAAGCCCAATAGTTGCCAAGGTTATCTAATGCTTATTAGCTAGCCTTGGCCGCGTTTTACCTGAATTAAGCGTCTTAGTGCATTAAGGCGTTTTCTCCGACAATAATAATAGGCGTGGAGTGGCATCATGCAAAAACCCTATCAGTCTTTGGCAGCGACAATCAGCCTACTCGTTATGCAGCAACTGCTGGTAAGTCCAGCGCATGCCGCAGGCTTTTTTGAGGACAGTAAAGCCAACTTAAGATTCAAGACCTTTTACTTTAACCAAGATATTAAAAATCAAGATAACAGCCCAAGGGTTGATGAGTTAGGGCAAGCCGTCTTTCTTGACTATAAGTCGGGCTTCACAGAGGGGAAAGTTGGCTTTGGTCTAGATATTTACGCGATGCATGCCTTACGTCTAGACGGTGGCGGAACCTCAGGTAAAGCGGGGCAGGATCGTAGTCCTGGCGGTGGATCGTTATTTCCATTAGAAAGTAATGGCAAATTAAAGAGAGATTTTGGGCGCGTAGGTGCTACTGCAAAAATGCGCTTCTCTAAGACCTTGTTAGAGTATGGTACGCTTAGACCCAATACTCCCGTGCTTGTCAGTAACGATGGTCGCCTATTGCCGCAAATGTTTTCTGGCGGTCAAATCACTATTAATGAAATTCAAGATTTGAAAATGGTCGCGGGTCGGCTTGAGCAGTCTACAGAACGTAACTCAAGTAACGGCCATAGCCTTTCAATTGGCGGTGCAAACAGTGGTGCTAAAGCTCGCTTTAGTAACGAGTTTTACTACGCAGGTGCTGATTATAAAGCCACCAAAGACTTAACCCTCAGTTACTACTACGGTAATTTGCGCGACTTTTATAAACAGCACTTTGTCGGCTTAATTCATAACTGGCAATTACCGGTTGGCTCATTAAAAACCGATCTGCGCTACTTTGGCAGCGATTCGGATGGTGAAAATGCCAGCACATCAGGTCGGGCTGAGGGTTATGTCAGTAGCGGCTATTGGAGCCGTGGTGCCTCCAGTCGAGGCGAGGTTGATAATAACCTTTGGAGCGCCATGTTTACCTATAGTTTGAAAGGACATGCCTTGGGCGTCGGCTACCAGAAAACCAGTGGAAATAGTGACTTTCCGCATATCAACTTAGGTACAGGCCGTTCGTTATACCTGATTACTGACGGGCAAATTGGCAAGTTTTCAAGTGCTGGGGAAAACACCATGGTTGCAACCTATGCCTATGACTTTAAGGAAATAGGTATCCCAGGGCTAAGAGCCGGAGTTAAATACTTTAGCGGCGATGATATTGATGCTGCTGGCAGCGATAAAAAGGAATGGGAGCGTAATATCTATGCCGATTATACGGTACAAGAAGGCGTCTTTAAGGGCGTTGGTCTAGGCTGGCGTAATGCGAGCGCGCGCGGTAATGATACGACAGACCGAGAAGAGAACCGCTTGATTGTTAACTACAGTATTCCGCTGCTGTAACACCCAGTTTTGGCAGTGCTCATAGCCTGACAGAGCACTTAGCTTGAGCCAAGCAATTGGCAACAGCTAAAAATAAAGGGCTTTAGAGATTCACACATGAGCTTAATCACTAAGGTCATGGTGATAGAGTGTCTTATCTCCTATTGGGGGTTTGACATAACGCTTGTTTTTCAACCTGTTAAAAAGGATTCGAGATGATAAAAAGAATAATGCTGCTCGTAGTCGCTTTCTGTTCTGTTGCACTAGTAGCACCAACAGTCAGTGCAGCAAATGAAACTGTTGCGATTGAAAGCGCAGTGGAGCAATTGCGCGCACTGATGGTTGACCCAGACAAAGCGAAGTTAGATGCCCTAATTGCCCCGGAGCTGAGCTACGGCCACTCCAGCGGTAAGGCTGATAGCAAAGAAAGCTTTGTCGATAACCTGATGACCGGCGTCTCTAATTTTGTATCCATCACCATCAGTGAGCAGAGTATTCAACTGGTGGGAGATATAGCCATTGTTCGTCATACCCTTACCGGCGATACGCACAGCAAAGGTAAAGACCCTGCCAAGGTCAACCTAAAAGCCCTGCTGATTTGGAAGAAAAAGGGTAGTGATTGGCAACTGCTGGCGCGTCAGTCGGTTAATCTCTAAAAGATTGCAATTAAAGAAACCGCCAGAAGCATCATGGTTCTGGCGGTTTTTTTATTACTCGAATCGGGCTGTTTCGTCGTTGGCGTCACCTGTCCAAGCTACGCCATTGATACCCCGCGAAAGCTAACCGAAAGCTTGAGTTCGTAACCTGCACAGCAGTGATACCCGAATCACCCTTGGCCTGCCGCCCGCTGAGCGCAGCGCTACCCACAACAATAACGATTGGCGATGGCTTGCCCTTGTCTGCCAATCAATCCTCGTCCTAACAACCTTTGATGGTGACGCCATGCCTGCTCAATATTCCTACACGCACCTTCGTCGGCGCTTTCGTGCGCTGCTCAATTCAAACGAGTGCTACCACACTGCCTCCGTATTCGATCCTATGTCGGCGCGTATTGCCGGAGATTTAGGCTTTGAGATGGGCATTTTGGGTGGCTCGGTGGCCTCCTTACAGGTGCTGGCGGCCCCGGATTTTGCCCTGATCACCCTGAGCGAATTTGTAGAGCAAGCCACCCGCATTGGCCGAGTGACACGCCTGCCTATCATCGCTGACGCTGATCATGGCTACGGCAATGCCCTGAATGTGATGCGCACTGTCGTGGAGTTGGAGCGCGCCGGAATCGCCGCCCTGACCATTGAAGACACCCTGCTGCCGGCTAAATTCGGCCATAAATCCACCGACCTGATTGAGCTAGACGAAGCGGTCGGCAAGATCCGCGCGGCGCTGGAAGCACGCATCGATCCTGACCTGAGCATCATCGCCCGCACCAATGCCAAGGTAATCAGCACCGAGGAGGTCATTGAGCGCGCCAAAGCCTATCAAGCCGCCGGTGCCGATGGCATTTGCATGGTCGGTATCGCCGATTTTGAGCATCTAGAACAGATCGCCGCACAGCTCTCCATCCCGCTGATGTTGGTGACTTACGGCAATCCCAAGCTGCGCGATAACGCCCGACTGGCCAAATTGGGCGTGCGCGTAGTAGTCAACGGCCATGCGGCCTACTTTGCGGCCATCAAGGCTACCTACGATTGCCTGCGAGAGCAGCGCCAAATCACTGCTTGCGAGCTGAACGCCTCGGAGCTGTCGGTGAAGTATTCCACTGCTGATGAATATCGGGTATGGGCGGAAGCCTTTATGCACGTTAAGGAATGAGCAGCGCTCTAGTCAGCCCACAATAATCATAAGAGGTGCAACATGCTGATGAATCTAAAAGTTAGGACAGGCATGTCCGTGGTGCTGAGTCTCTTTGTGCTCAGTTTGCTGTTGGCTAGTCTTAGCGGTTGGTATGGTGCTTCCGTCAGTGACAAGCAAATCGAAACCCTGAATCTGTTAACTGCCCAGCAGCTTGATAGGCTCAATAACGCAGCCATTTTACTGACGAGGGCCAGTGCCTCCACTCATGTGACGGCCATTGACCGTCACTCAGGGCGCGCTACTTCGGCTGATGTTGAAAAGGGCTTAAAAACCTCGGTTGAGCGGGTCAGCGGTGCGCGCAAACTGCTGAACGACGTGGTAGAGGGCTTTAAAGAGCCCAGCTTACTAACCGCTGCCAAAACCCTAGAACAAGCCTTTGAAGCCTATGCCCAAGCAGTGACCCGGCAAATTGAGGTGGCCCGTTCTGGCACGCTCTTGGAGTATGCCAAGGGTCACGATGGTACGAGGGCATCTAGTGTGGCTTATGCCAGCACGCGAGATGCACTCACCACGCAAATCAGCCAACAGGCTGAACAGATCATGCAGGACTCAGATCGGCGCATTTTGCGAGCTAAATTGAGCGCAATAGGGCTGGTTGCATTGGCATTATTATTGGCAGCGGGCTGCTGGTGGTTTATCTCCCAGCATGTGCTACGGCCTTTGCGCGATGCAGGCGAACATTTTCGGATGATGGCGGAAGGCGATCTAGGCCAACGCATTGAAGCCCACGGCCGCAATGAAATCGGCGAGCTGTTTAGCGCACTGATCCACATGCAGCGCAGCCAGCGTGAAACCCTATCCCAGCTCAATCAGACCGCCGTCTTGCTGGCCAGCTCAGCCGAAACCCTAGATGGCGTCACCCGACAAAGTACTGCAGGACTGCAACAGCAGCACGCCGAGTTGGAACAAGCCGCCACCGCCGTCACCGAAATGACCACCGCCATTGAAGAAGTGGCCCGCAATGCCCTCTCCACCTCAGAAACCGCCAGTGCCTCCAATCAGCTAGCCCAATCCAGCCGCAATCAAGTGGGAAAAACCCTGCGCGAAATCGAAGTGATGAGCGACGAAGTGCAAAACACCGGACAGGTGATACAGCGCCTCGCCGACCAAGCGCGCGACATCGGCAAGGTACTGGACGTGATTCGCTCGGTGTCGGAGCAGACCAACCTGCTGGCCCTGAATGCGGCCATCGAAGCGGCGCGGGCCGGTGAAGCCGGGCGCGGCTTTGCTGTAGTGGCTGATGAAGTCAGAACCCTAGCCAGCCGCACCCAGCAATCCACCTTAGAGATCGAACAGATGATCTCCAGCATCCAAAGCAGCAGTGATAGCGCGGTAAACGTCATCCAGCTGAGCAACAAACGCGCACTGGGCACACTGGACACCACCCGTACCACCGGCCAGATGTTGGAAGACATGTTCGGAGCCATCAGCCAAATCAATGAGCGCAACCAAGTGATAGCCAATGCGGCAGAAGGGCAAGCACAGGTAGCGCGGGAGGTGGATCGCAACCTGCTGAATATCCGCGAATTGGCGGCAGAATCCAGCGCGGGGGCGCGGGAAACCAGTCAAGCCAGTGAGGCGCTGTCGCGGCTGGCGGTGCAGGTTAAGCAGATTGTGGCGCGTTTTAGGTTGTGAATGATTTTACGCGGGCAGTCTCTCGCTGAAGCCTTTTCTAGAGCCTTGGCTCTTTGCGTGGTCATGGCTGTTTCGGGATGTTACAGCCATCTAGGCCTAGGTCTGCCACGACCTTGGTCTTAGTTCCTTGGGCCTGTCAAACTGGTTTAGGATGAGAACCAGAGCCACCCCAACGGTGGCCTTGTACCAATAAAAACAAAGGCAAAGGTATCCCCATGCGTAAACTTGCACTCTCCCTGTTTTGCACCCTGTCCCTGACGGCTCACGCGGGCGATTTCGGCACGGCTGATGAAGCCAAAGCCATGCTGGAAAAAGCCGTAGCGGCGGTGAAAGCTGACAAAGCAGGCGCTCTGGAAAAGTTCACCAAGGGTGAAGGCGGCTTTAAAGATCGCGATCTCTACCCCTTCTGCGGCGGCCCTGATGGCAACTTCACTGCCCATCCGAAACTGGTTGGCCAGAGCATGAAAGGCCTGAAAGACAAAGCGGGCAAAGCCATCGGCGAAGAGTTCTACAGCTCAGCTAGCGAAGGTAAGTTCAGCGAAGTGACCTACATGTGGCCTCGTCCCGGTACTGATACACCGGTTGAGAAAGTCACCTTCGTGACCAAGGTCACCGACCAAGTGTGCGTTGTAGGCTACTACAAGTAAGGCGTAACACCTCTGCTGCTGTGCTTAGGATACATCCGGGACGGGCTTGAACCTATCAAGCGTGTCTCGGATGTATCTGCATCTGGGATGCCCAGTCCTTCCGCGTTAGTTTCTCCCTCCCTGTGTTATCCATGCTTATGACGCCTGCCCCTGTTGGGTAGATCGTGCTGCATAACCTCATCGTTCATATCTGTACTGGCTGTGGCTTATACACGCTGCTTGAGCAGGCGTGCGCGCATCTGCTGATAGGCATGGATGAGCTGAACAGCCGTCGCGGTGATAGCAGGCAGGTTTTGCTGGAGGGAAGAAGATCGCCTTGGTGGCGAGAAGGGCTGGTGCAGAGGGGGGGCGGCAAGCGGTGCTTTAGAGCTGAACCGCCAGAGAAATCTCTGGCGGAAGCCCGGCTTCGGACGTTGGGGTCACAGGGGGGAGACCCCTATCCGTTGCCAAAGGGCCGGGAGTGGGTGGGGTCACTCCCGGGGGGACTACTTAGAAGGCAGCTAGGAAGATGTCTTCGATTTGCTTTTGATCAGCAGGACGTGGGTTGGTCAGGCCGCACGCATCTTTAAGGGCGTTGATGGCCAGTGTGGGGACGTCTTCTTTCTTCGCGCCCAGCTCAGTCAGACCAGCAGGGATGTTGATGTCTTTGGACAGCGTGCGGATGGCGGCGATGGCAGCTTTAGCGCCTTCTTCAGCGGTCAGGCCCTGAACATTAACACCCATGTACTTGGCGATGTCACGCAGACGATCCGGGCAAACGCTGGCGTTGAAGCTTTCAACGTGAGGCAGCAGGATGGCGTTACATACACCGTGTGGCAGGTCGTAGAAACCGCCCAGCTGGTGCGCCATGGCGTGTACATAACCCAGAGAAGCGTTGTTGAACGCCATACCAGCCAAGAACTGAGCGTAGGCCATGTTCTCACGAGCGGTGATGTCGCTACCGTTAGCTACGGCATTGCGCAGGTTAGCAGCGATCAGCTCGACGGCTTTCAGAGCGCAGGCGTCAGTGATGGGGGTAGCAGCAGTGGACACGTAGGCTTCAACGGCGTGGGTCAGTGCATCCATACCGGTAGCGGCAGTCAGGCCCTTGGGCTTGGCGACCATCAGGCCAGGATCGTTAACCGACATCAGCGGAGTTACGTTACGGTCAACGATGGCCATTTTCACGTGGCGGGCTTCGTCAGTGATGATGCAGAAGCGCGTCATTTCACTGGCAGTACCGGCGGTAGTGTTGATGGAAATCAGCGGCATTTGCGGCTTAGCTGAACGGTCTACGCCTTCGTAGTCAGCAATTTTGCCGCCGTTGGATGCGACCAGAGCGATGCCCTTGGCGCAGTCGTGGGAGGAGCCACCACCCAAGGAAACCACGAAGTCGCAGTTGCTGCTACGCAGCAGTTCCAAGCCTTTTTCTACGTTGCCCGTGGTGGGGTTAGGCTGAGCGCCATCAAAAACCACCGCTGCGATGTCCTGCTGACCCAGCAGATCTGCGATCTTGCTTGCTACACCGAATTTAGCCAGACCTGCATCAGTCACGATCAGAGCTTTCTTGAAGCCGTAGTTGCGGATGGCAACCATGGACTCGTCCAAGCTACCGGCGCCCATCACGTTTACTGCTGGAATGAAAAAGGTGCTGCTCATGGGGTGATTTCCTCACTGTTGTTTTGACACGACCCTAGGGGGTAACGCTTCAAACATCGCCGAAGGCGAAACCCGTACAAGGTTTTGGTTGTATATCCGACCGCTTCCGGGATTGGAGGGGCTGGCCGGTCTTTCCTTGGAGGCGACTCGCTGAACGATCAGCAGAACCGCCCATTACCCATTTCAGTTCATCCAAGCTGCCCCCGAAGGCGCAGCGAGAATCTTGGCTGGCTTAGAAGAAGCCCAGCGGGTTGATGTCGTAGCTGACCAGCAGGTTTTTGGTTTGCTGGTAGTGGTCGAGCATCATCTTGTGGGTCTCGCGGCCCACACCGGATTTTTTGTAGCCACCGAAGGCCGCGTGTGCCGGGTACAGGTGGTAGCAGTTGGTCCAGACGCGACCGGCTTTGATGCCGCGACCCATGCGGTAGGCAAGGTTCATATCGCGTGTCCAGACGCCAGCACCCAGACCGAACTCGGTGTCGTTGGCGATAGCCAAGGCTTCGGCTTCATCTTTAAAGGTAGTCACACCCACCACTGGCCCGAAGATTTCCTCTTGGAACACGCGCATCTTGTTGTGGCCCTTGATCAGGGTCGGTTGGATGTAGTAACCGTTGGCCAGACTGCCTTGCAGTTGTTCGGCAGCGCCGCCGGTGAGAATCTCGGCACCTTCCGCACGGGCGATGTCCATGTAGGAGAGAATCTTCTCAAACTGCTGCTGGGAAGCCTGAGCGCCGACCATGGTATCGGTATCCAGAGGATCACCGCGCTTGATGGCTTTGATCTTCTTCATGACTTCGGCCATGAAAGGTTGGTAGATAGATTCTTGAATCAGGGCGCGGGAAGGGCAGGTGCAGACTTCGCCTTGGTTGAAAAAAGCCAGTACCAGACCTTCGGCAGCTTTCTCGATAAAGGCTGGTTCAGCCTTCATTACGTCTTCAAAGTAGATGTTGGGCGACTTGCCACCCAGTTCTACCGTGCTGGGGATGATGTTTTCAGCGGCGCATTTGAGGATGTGCGAACCGACCGGAGTAGAACCTGTGAAAGCGATTTTAGCGATGCGCTTGCTGGTGGCCAGCGCTTCACCGGCTTCGCGGCCAAAACCGTGTACTACGTTCAGTGTGCCCGGTGGCAGCAGGTCGCCGATCACTTCCAGCAGTACGGTGATGGACAGCGGCGTTTGCTCGGCAGGCTTAAGGACTATGCAGTTACCGGCGGCCAGCGCAGGAGCCAGTTTCCAAGCGGCCATCAGCAGCGGGAAGTTCCAAGGGATGATCTGACCGACGACACCCAGTGGCTCGTGGAAGTGGTAGGCCACGGTGTTTTCGTTGATCTCACCGACGCTGCCTTCTTGAGCGCGGATGCAACCGGCGTAGTAGCGGAAGTGGTCAGCGGACAGTGGTACGTCAGCGTTCAGGGTTTCACGAACGGCTTTACCGTTGTCCCAGGTTTCAGCGACAGCCAGCAGCTCCAGATTTTGCTCGATGCGGTCGGCGATTTTCAGCAGTACCAGTGCGCGATCTTGAACCGAGGTACGGCCCCAAGCATCAGCAGCAGCGTGGGCAGCGTCCAGCGCTTTTTCGATATCTTCAGCACCGGAGCGGGGGAACTCGGCAATCACTTCGTTAGTCACCGGGGAGGTGTTGACGAAGTACTGACCTTTGACCGGAGCAACAAACTCACCACCGATGTAGTTACCATAACGGGGCTTGAGGGTGAGGATAGAGCCGGCGGTTCCGGGTTTGGCGTAAATCATGCTGATGGCCTCTCGTTCTATTAAGTCCGGCCCGCATGGGCCTGTTGATGGGTCACATCTTTGCAGTCGGCTCCCTTAACGGGTATGCCTCCATGGCACTGTAAGTATGGTGCTTTGGTAGTAAAAAACCTGAGTCGTATAAGGCGTGGTCTAGGGAGGGGGTCGGGGATACCTGAACCCTGGTCGCAGTGTTAACCTGCACCCCGGTTCTAGCGGGGCTTTCCCCGGTTTCGAGGTTATTCATGCATATCCATATTCTCGGCATCTGCGGCACCTTCATGGGCTCGCTGGCGGTGCTGGCCAAGGCGCTGGGCCACCATGTCACAGGCTCCGACGCTAATGTCTATCCCCCCATGAGCACTCAGTTAGAGGCACAAGGCATCTCACTGATGCAGGGTTATCTGCCTGAGCACCTAACGCCTGCGCCCGATTTAGTGGTGATTGGCAATGCCCTGTCGCGCGGCAATCCGGCGGTGGAGCATGTGCTGAACAAGGGGCTGCCCTATGTGTCCGGGCCGCAATGGTTGGCCGACCACGTATTGCAAGGCCGTTGGGTGCTGGGCGTAGCGGGCACCCACGGCAAAACCACCACCACCAGCATGCTGGCTTGGGTGTTGGAACATGCGGGCATGAGTCCGGGCTTTTTGATTGGCGGCGTGCCACAGAATTTCGGGATTTCCGCGCGCTTGGGTGATACGCCCTTCTTTGTGGTGGAAGCCGACGAGTACGACAGCGCCTTCTTCGACAAGCGCTCCAAGTTTGTGCATTACCGCCCGCGCACGGCTATTTTGAATAATCTGGAATTTGACCACGCGGACATCTTCCCTGATCTTCCGGCCATTGAGCGGCAGTTCCACCATTTAGTGCGCACCATTCCCGGTGAAGGTTTGATCATTCATCCAGAATCCGAGCAGGCCATAGCACGGGTACTGGAGATGGGCTGCTGGACGCCAGTACAGACCACCGGCGGCACAGGTCAGTGGCAGGCGCGTTTGCTGGCGGAAGATGGCTCGCGCTTTGAGGTGCTGTTTGAAGGCAGCGCCCAAGGCATCGTGGAGTGGTCACTGACCGGCCAACACAATGTGGCCAACGCACTGGCTACCTTGGCAGCCGCACGTCATGTGGGAGTCACCGCCGCGCAGGGTATTGCCGCGCTGGCGGCCTTTCAGGGGGTGAAGCGGCGTATGGAGAAGGTCGCCGAGCCCAATGGCATCAGTCTGTATGATGACTTTGCGCACCATCCCACCGCTATTGCCACCACCTTGGACGGCCTGCGTAAGCGGGTAGGGGATGCGCCGATCATTGCCATTATCGAGCCGCGCTCCAACTCCATGAAGCTGGGCGCCCACCGCGATGGGCTGCCGGATTCCGTGCTGCAAGCCGATCAGGTGCTTTGGTATGCGCCGCCTAATTTGGGCTGGGACATTGCCGCCACGGCTGCCGCCTGCCGCGTTCCGGCGCTGGTTTGCGACAGCTTAGAGGCCATCATCGAGCAGGTAAAAGCCAAGGCTCAACCCGGCACGCAGGTGGTGATCATGAGTAACGGCGGCTTTGGTGGACTGCATGGCAAGCTGGCCGAGGCTCTGAAATGAGCGGCCCGGAGCGCATTACGCTGGCCATGACTGGCGCATCAGGGGTGCAGTACGGCCTGCGCCTGCTGGACTGCTTGGTGCGTGAAGAGCGCGAGGTGCATTTTCTGATCTCCAAGGCCGCGCAACTGGTAGTAGCCACCGAGACCGACGTACTGCTACCGGCCAAGCCACAGGCGCTGCAAACTTTCCTCACCGAATACACCGGCGCGGCTCCGGGGCAAATTCGCGTGTTTGGTAAAGAAGATTGGATGTCGCCGCCGGCGTCCGGCTCAGGTGCGCCCACTGCCATGGTGGTGGTGCCCTGTTCCACCGGAACCCTGTCGGCCATTGCTACGGGCGCTTGCAATAACCTGATTGAGCGCGCCGCCGATGTAGCCATCAAGGAGCGGCGCAAGCTGATCTTGGTGCCGCGTGAAGCGCCTTATTCCAGCATCCATTTGGAACACATGCTCAAGCTGTCCAACTTGGGCGCGGTGATTTTGCCGGCGTCACCCGGCTTCTATCATCAGCCGCAAACGCTGGATGATCTGGTGGATTTCATCGTGGCGCGGATTCTCAACCAATTGGATATTCCGCAAGACATGCTGCCGCGCTGGGGTGAGCATCACTTAGTCAGTGGCGGAGACGATGAATAGTCGCTTGAGGTTAGGCTTGTGGCTATTGATGGGCATGGCGTTGCTGCAAGGCTGCGCCACTGTCAGCACATTGGACGTGGCCAAACAGAGTCGCCCGCTAATTTATTCGGGCACTCGTTTGGATTGGTACGCACTGAATGGAGGCTGCTGCCCAACCGACCGCTTTGGAACCTCGCCACCCTCATATCCCGGCCTTGATCTGCCCTTCAGCATGGTAGTAGACACCCTAGTACTACCGGCCACTATCTGTGCAGAGCTTGGCCTAGGCTTTAGCTTCAACGGTGGCTTCTGAAGGGCTGGCTTCTGAGGGCTCGCCGAGGTGTAGGGCCAGCCAGACTGTTGGCGTATCGGGATCGGTATAGCTCACCCGATGCCGCTCTCCCGCCGGAATCAACAGATGGTCGCCGACACCTAGGGCAATGGGCTGCGGCTGGCTGGCCAGTTGCAGTTCCGCGCGCCCGGCCAGCAGCAGTACCCATTCATCCCAAGCTTGCTCGTACCAGAAGCCTGGCGGGCTGATCTGCCCGTGGGAGACAATCCGCTCCACCCGGCAGCCCGGTGCTTTGAGAAGATCCTCAAAGCACTCGGCAGCCTGAGCATTCGGCAAGCCCTGTAATAGGTTGCCCATCATTGAGCAGGGCCGCTCCAGATCAGCGGCTTCACGTCATAGCCCTGTTCAGTGGCGACTTTAAGCAGCACATCGCGATTAGCCTGCGACAGCTTTGGCTCACGGGCCAATAGCCAGAGGAACTGCCGATCTGGGCTGCCCACCAGTGCCATTTGATAGCCCTCATCTAGGTACAGCACCCAGTAGTGGCCCTTAGTCATCCAAGGCAGCAAAACGCTTACCCAGTTGTGAAAGCGCACCCACAGGCGGCTGGTTTGGCCTTCTTCCTGTGGCCAAGCTGTGCCTTCGGCTTCCTGCCACTGGCCTTTATCGGTGCGGCAGCGGTTCAGCACCGCCATTTCACCCTCATCCTTTAAGCGGTACTGCGCTTCGGAAGCGATGCAATCGCGCTGGTAAATCATCGGCAGTCGGGCGATCTCATGCCAAGTGCCCTGAAAGCGCGCCAAATCCACCGAGGCGACGGTTTTTGGTGGGTTTGGGCCTACCTCCTGAGGCGAGCAGCCTAGCAACGCCAACAACATCAGTAGGGGGAACAATAAACGCATGCCAGTTTCTCCAGTTAATCTGTGCAGCTCTATGGCGTAAATACTAACAGGCTTTTCGAGGGGGTAGGCACTGAACTAGAGGCGCTGCCATCTGCATCGTCTAAAAAGCTATAGGCAGCTTTTGATGTAATAAATGCTGTTATTCAATTATTTATTTTTTATGAGTAAAACTTCGCCCAGATCAATTAATGCGGAGAATAGTAGGGGTTGTTATGCCTTAAAAGGCACTTGTGACAGGCTAAGAGTGCCAGCGCACCGACGGCTATTATTAAGGCTGATACTGTTCTTACAGCGAATGCCTATGACCGATTATATCAGCATACTAAAGCTACTTAGTCAGTAGTTCAGTGTTCGCTCTATACCAACTAGTCCTTGCCTATACAGTTTCAGCATTATTGCAGGACTGTTGTATAGCCCCTGTCATGTGTAAAGCCACCGATGGATTTGTTGTATCGGTTCTGCCTAAAAGGAATACAGCATGATTAGATTAATGATTAAGCGCTGGCCGCTGGGTCTCTCGCTCATGGGCCTGTTATTGCTGAGCGCTTGTGCCTCAGAACCAGTGCCGCCCACTAAAGCCTTACAGGCCGCAGAGTTAGCCATCACCAATGCCGAGCAAGCCCGTGTGGCTGACTATGCCTCCCCAGAATTAGGCGTTGCGCGGGACAAAATGGCCGCGGCTAACTCGGCGGTGTTGGTGCAGGACATGGTGTTGGCTGAACGGCTAGCCAATCAAGCGCGTGTTGAAGCAGAACTGGCGTTGGCTAAAGCGCAAATGGCCAAGGCCAAGGTTGTCAACGACGACATGCTGAAAAGCAACAAAAGCCTAAAGCAAGAAATGCAGCGTAATCCGGGGGCTCAATAATGAACGCTCAGCATCATGTGCGGCATCTACTCAGTGCAGCAGCCTTCTCTTGGCTACTTGTGGGTTGCTCGGCCGCTCCCAAGCAGCCAGAAGGCGCAGACACCGTGCGCAACAAATTGACACAGTTGCAATCCGACCCTCAACTAGCGACCCGCGCGCCGGTGGCTATTAAAGAAGCCGAAGTTGCAGTGCGCGCGGCAGAGCAGCCCAGTCAGGATCTAGCACTAGGACAGCATCTGGTATTGATGGCCGATCGCAAGGTGGAAACCGCCCGCGCCCGTGCCCAAACGCGCCTCACGGAAGATGAGCGTAAAGCCCTCAGTGAGCAACGCGAGACCGCGCGTCTTGACTCCCGTACCCGTGAAGCGGATCGCGCACACCGGGATGTAAGCGCCTTGCAACGGGAAATTGCCGAACTTAACGCCAAGGAAACCGAGCGTGGTCTGGTGGTCACCCTAGGCGATTTGCTGTTTGAAACGGGCCGCTCTGAGCTGAAAGGCAACGCTACCAACAACCTTCAGACGCTGGTTGCCTTTCTCAACCGCTACCCTGAGCGGAGCGTGACCATTGAAGGCCATACCGACAGCGTAGGCAGCCGCGAGGCGAACTTTGATCTCTCGCAGCGCCGTGCCGATGCGGTGCGCTTCTACCTGCAAAATCAAGGCATTGCCTCCAATCGCCTAATGACTGCCGGTAAAGGCGAGGAAACCCCCATTGCCAGCAACAGCTCTGCCTCGGGACGTCAGCTAAACCGGCGCGTGGAGATCATCATTGCCAACTCACCGGTGACTGTAGGCCACTGAGCGCCGAGCATTGACTGAAGCCGGTACTGATACCGTCCTCCGGGACGGCGTCGGGGCTAAGGGGCTTCAGAGCCTTCTAGTCCCTCTCTATGTGCGCTATCGAACAGAGTAAATGCTGCATAGGAGTATTCTGCCCCATCAAATCAGGTCATTTTCTGAAGGGAGGCAGTGATGTCCGGCGTGCAGATACCCCGCAATCACCTATTGGCGGCTTTGCCCGCCATTGTCTATCAGCGTTTACTCCCGCATCTTGAGTTAGTGCCACTGCCTTTGGGTAAGGTACTTTACGAGCCCGGCGACACCATGCACCACGTCTACTTCCCGACCAACTCCATCGTTTCGCTGCTCTATGTGCTGGAAAGCGGCGCTTCAGCGGAAATTTCCGTGGTAGGCAATGAGGGGGTGGTGGGTATCGCGCTCTTTATGGGCGGCGAAAGCACCCCTAGCCGCGCCATTGTGCAAAGTGCAGGCTACGCCTATCGGCTGCCAGCACCCCTATTGAAAGCCGAATTTAACCGGCATGGTGATTTGCTGGTGCTGATGCTGCGTTACACCCAAGCGCTGATCACCCAGATGGCACAGACAGCCGTGTGCAACCGCCATCATTCCATTGACCAGCAACTCTGCCGCTGGTTGCTGTTATCCCTTGATCGCCTCTCCGGCAATGAGCTGGGCATGACCCAAGAGTTAATCGCCAATATGCTCGGTGTGCGCCGTGAGGGTGTCACAGAAGCCGCTGGAAAGTTACAAAAGCTAGGGGTTATTGAATACAGTCGTGGGCATATCTTGGTGTTGGATCGTCCGCGTTTGGAGCAGTTAAGTTGCGAGTGTTATGCCGTGGTAAAAAAAGAAACCGATCGGTTAATGCCCTATCTTAATCCTCAAAAATCCCTATAGCTTAACAGCACCTAAAGTGCATCCTGACTAAGTAGGTCACCAAGGCATAATAAAAATGCCCTTGGTGGCTTTTATATCCAAATACAGTCGCTGATTTTATAATAGCTTTAAGCGCGACAGCGCACCGACACTATGCTTAATACTTGTCATTGTTCTCTTACCGGCACCACGTAATTTCGCGGGTTTCGGAATCGACTCAGAGGTCATAATGCATAAGCCTATTGAAAAGAATTCCGTACACAACAGTAAAACCGACGCTGACAAAAAGGCTGTTAAACATCACAAGGATATGCCGGAGTTCTCTTCGGTTGATTTCCCTGAAACGCAGAAAGCCCCAGTTTGTAACGATTCGGAAACGCCCGTAAATACCCGCGTTTACGGCCCGCAGGCAGCCAATTCGGCGCTGAAAAAATCATGAGCCTACCTAGCTCAGGCGAACTCAAGGGCAAATGGAAGCAGCATATGGGCGCTGCCAAAATTGCTTGGGGTAATCTTACCGATGATGAGTTGCTGAAATCCGAAGGCCATGAGCAAAAACTGGCTGGATTAGTTCAGGAACGCTACTCGATTACCCGCGACGAAGCCAATAAGCAAGTTCAGAGTTTTCTGAAAAAGTGCAAAGGCTAAACCACTAAGCTACGCCTGCTGCTTAGCTATAAGCGGCAGGTTGGTGCTTGTTTAATGATAACGGATGAATGCCTTGGTATTCGTCCAGCAAAGGATGAGTAATTACCATGAAAATACCCTTTCGTCAGTCTATATTGCTGAGCGGTATTGCCTGCGCCATTGCTGGCAGTAGCTATGCAGTAGCCGATGCCCTCTCTGATGCTCGACAGGAAAGCCAAATTTGGACGTCCTATGCGCTGAGTCCTTATTTGCGCACTAACGACCTAAAAGTCTCAGTGCAAAATGGCAAAGCCACGCTAAGCGGTACCGTTGAGGAGGATGTTAATAAAGACCTCGCCAAAGAAATCGCCCTCGGTGTAAAAGGCATCACCGATGTAGATAACCAAATTATGGTCAAGCCCGACTATACGCCGCCTAAAAAAGACTCCGAATACAGCTTTGCTGATTCGGTCAGTGACTCTGGCATTACCACAGCGGTTAAATCCAAGTTGTTGTGGAGCAAACACGCCGATGGTACTTCAACGCGAGTTGAAACACGCGAAGGCCGAGTGACCTTACATGGCACCGTGGAGAGCACTGCCGCTAAAGAGTTGGCAGGTCGCCTTGCCATCAATACGAACGGTGTAGTGTCTGTTGATAACCAAATGAAAGTGGATACCAAAAAGCCAAGTCTATCAGAGAGTGGTAAAAGCACACTGAGTGATACTGGCCAAGATATTGCCGACAGTTGGATCACTACTAAGGTGAAGTCAACCTTCATGTACTCCAGCAATATTGATGCCTCGGATATTAAAGTCACCACAGCTAAAGGCATGGTGACCTTAGTGGGTAAAGTTAACAACGGCGCTGAACAAGCCTTAGCCATTGAACTGGCCCAGAATGTGCGCGGCGTTAAGGGTGTTCACTCAAAAGAGCTGGTGTTTTAACCGACTGTTTGACGCGGATACGCCTTGTGATGCCTGCCTATATACAACTGGCCACGCCTGATCCGCGCATGGCCAGTGACAGGATTTACCCAAGACCAGCCTAGCGCTGGTTTCTTTTTATTCTTTTTTTGCATAAAAAGAAAATTAAAAGTTATTTTTTTGGAATAAAAAGTAACAGTAGAGTAATCCCCACGTAGTCGCCAAGGCCGCCAACGGCTAGGTCTATTCAGTCATCAGGGGAGACACTCAACATGCCCGCCGCCATCCACGCTCAGCACCCTATTGAAGACCTTCGGCGTCCCGCTGATACCGAGGTTAGAGACCCGCAAAGCCTACTGGCCCAAGCCCGCGAGCGAAATACAGCACAGGGCCTTGCCTATGCGGGCAGCCTTTATCCGCCAGAGGCTTGGGCATTGTTGCAACAGGATGCGGCGGTGCTGGTCGATGTGCGCACCGCCGAGGAGCTAACCTTTGTGGGTCGCGTACCCGGCAGCCTGCATGTGGCTTGGCAAAGCGGCCCAACCCTGATTAAAAACCCGCGCTTTCTGCGCGATTTGAAAAGCAAGGTGCCGCTGGATCAGGTACTGGTACTGCTGTGCCGCAGTGGCAAGCGCTCAGCGGCAGCGGCGGCGGCAGCAACAGCCGCGGGCTTCAGCCAAGTCTTCAATGTGCTGGAAGGCTTCGAAGGAGATCTGGATGCCCAACAACAGCGCGGCGACAGTGGCGGCTGGCGGCATAGAGGTCTACCTTGGGTACAGGACTGAACGCCTTTCACAAAGGTGATGTATTAGCATATGGCAGAAATTACCAGACTGGAAAATCTGCCGAAACTAATTGATATTACCAAAAGTAAGCACCATAGATTAGGATGATCTAAAGGCTCAGCGCACTTTTGGCCCTATACCGAGCGTCTGACGCATTGCAGGGCAGGCCGGGATGGCTGGGTTCGCGGTGCGGCATTCGACAGTCAGGATTCAGATGATGAGTGATGCCTCCCATGCCAGCCAGAATCGCAGCCCGGTCAACTGGCAACTGGGCCGAATTGTTGAAGAATTACGCGCCGCACGCACCGAATGGCGCAGCCGTACCGGACGAGCACTGGAGTTAGGTGGGCGTGAATTGCCTTCTCGCTCAGCCGTTAAAGAGGTGATTGAGCGTCTGGTGGGCGCGTTGTTCCCCATGCGCCTTGGCCCCATTGACCTGCGCGAAGAGAGTGAAGATTTTTACGTCGGCCACACGCTGGATTCGGCACTGGATGCCCTCTTAGGGCAAGTGCGTTTGGAGCTGCGTTACTTTGCCCGTCAACGCGGTGAGGAACTCAGCGACACGGCGCTACAGGAACAAGCCGTCGGCATTGTGCGCGACTTGGCCAATGCGTTACCCGCCCTGCGGCGGTTGTTGGACACCGATGTACTGGCCGCCTACCAAGGTGATCCGGCCGCGCGCAGTGTTGATGAAGTGCTGCTCTGCTATCCGGGAATTTTGGCGGTGATTCATCACCGGCTGGCCAACCATCTGTACAAAGCAGGTCTGCCGCTGTTGGCGCGGATCAGCGCGGAAATCGCCCACTCGGCTACCGGCATTGATATTCATCCGGGCGCGGACATTGGGCACAGTTTCTTCATCGACCACGGTACAGGTGTGGTGATTGGAGAGACGGCGGTGATTGGCAACCGCGTACGCCTCTATCAGGCAGTTACGCTGGGGGCTAAGCGTTTCAGCGTGGATGAAACGGGACAGCTGGTCAAAGGCCAAGCCCGCCATCCGATTATTGAAGACGACGTGGTGATTTACGCCGGGGCTACCATCCTTGGGCGCATCACCATCGGCAAGGGCTCCACCATCGGTGGAAACGTCTGGTTGACCCGCAGCGTGCCGGAAGGCAGCAACGTCACCCAAGCGACCCTGCAACATCTGCCAGGCAACGAGCGGTAGTCAGCCCTGACGAACCTGCCGGTCCTATGCATTCACCCGACTGTTTTTTGGAGTGATTCATGAGTGATCAACAGGATGTACGTCTGGCATTGGGCGACACCGCTGCCCGCCAGCTGGCCAATGCCACCAAGACTGTACCGCAACTCTCCACCATCAGCCCGCGTTGGCTGGTGCATCTGTTGCAATGGACTCCGGTCGAGGCGGGTATTTTCCGCCTCAACCGGGTGAAAAACCCACTGAATGTGCAGGTGGCTTGCTCTCAGCGCGACGAATCGGCTTTGCCGCAAACCTTCGTCGATTATGAAGATCAGCCCCGTGAGTACTTCCTGAATGCGGTAACCACCATTCTGGACGTACACACGCGCATTTCGGATCTGTACAGCAGCCCGCATGACCAGATCCGCGAGCAACTGCGCCTGACCATTGAGACCATCAAAGAACGTCAGGAAAACGAGCTGATCAACAACCCTGAATACGGGCTGTTGGCCAGCGTTGCGCCTTCTCAGCGTATTTCCACCCTGACCGGCGCGCCCACGCCTGACGACTTGGATGAGCTGATCACCAAGGTCTGGAAAGAGCCTGCATTCTTCCTTGCGCACCCCTTGGCCATTGCCGCTTTTGGTCGTGAGTGCACCCGCCGTGGTGTTCCGCCACCCACTGTTAGCCTGTTTGGTTCGCAGTTCCTGACTTGGCGCGGTCTGCCGCTGATTCCGTCGGACAAAGTACCGGTAGATGAAGAAGGCAAAACCAAAATTCTGCTGCTGCGCGTCGGTGACCAGCGTCAAGGCGTGATCGGTCTGTACCAACCCGGTGTGGCCGGTGAGCAGAGCCCGGGGCTGTCGGTGCGCTTCATGGGCATCAACCGCAACGCCATCGCGTCCTACCTGATCTCCCTGTACTGCTCGTTGGCAGTGTTGACGGAAGATGCCTTGGCCGTGCTCGATGACGTGGAGGTCAGCAAGTACCATGACTATCCAGACACTTACCAATAATCCCACGCAGCCGGAGGGCCAAGCGCCCGCCGGTCTGCCGGATGTCGGTGCGCTGGCGCAACTGGCTAACCAGTTGTTTGCCAGTTTGCCAGGTGGCAGCTTGCCTCATCAGCCGTCTATTCCTGCGCCCTCCGCGCCGGGGGAGGCTGCTGCTGTGCAAACGCCACAAGAACACCAGCCTGCCGGTGTTGCCGACGGGTTGGATTTGGGTACGCCTGCGGCTTATACCGCTGCCATTCCGCTGGTATTTCCCACGGCAGGCGGGCTGACACCCTCTGCCCGCGGAGCCAGTGCGCCAGTCAGCCCTGAGCCCTATTATTTTCTGGGCGCAGGGGCGGGCCATCCCGGTCACAGGGGTGCCGCCGAAGCACCCAGTGTTGAGGCTCAGCCGCACAGCGCGCCGGGGCAGGATCAGTTAGCGCAGTTGCTGCAATCACTGCTCAATGCCAAGGAGCCCGCTCCGGCATCTGCCCCGGCTGCGCAACCGGCCAGTGCTACACCGGCGCGTAGCAGCAGTAGCCAGTTTTACTTTTTGGAACCTAGCCTGTCGCGGCGGGATAAGGCCCCAGAGGGTCGGCAACAGCCGCAAGCACAAGGTAGCTTTGATGTGCAGGCGGTGCGGCGGGATTTCCCGATTTTAGCTGAACGGGTGAATGGCAAGCCTTTGGTCTGGTTCGACAATGCGGCCACCACGCAAAAGCCGAAGTCGGTGATTGAGCGCATCAGCTACTTTTACGAGCACGAAAACTCCAACATCCACCGCGCGGCTCATGAATTGGCTGCACGGGCTACCGATGCTTACGAAGGCGCACGCAACAAAGTCGCGCGTTTTCTCGGCGCGGCGGCGGACGAGATCATCTTTGTGCGCGGTACCACGGAAGGTATCAACCTGATCGCCAATACCTTTGGTAATCAGGAGATCGGTGAGGGCGACGAGATCATCGTTTCCCATCTGGAGCACCACGCCAACATCGTGCCATGGCAACTGCTGGCGGCGCGCAAGGGTGCTAAGTTGCGGGTAATTCCTGTGGATGACTCTGGGCAAATTCGCCTAGAGGAATACGCCAAGCTGCTCAATCCGCGCACCAAGCTGGTGTCCATCACTCAGGTGTCTAATGCCTTGGGTACGGTGACGCCGGTGGCGGAAGTCATCGCGCTGGCCCATGCTGCGGGTGTGCGGGTGCTGGTGGACGGCGCGCAATCGGTGTCGCACCTTAAGGTCGATGTCAAAGCGCTGGATGCGGATTTCTTTGTGTTCTCTGGGCACAAGATTTTCGGCCCCACCGGCATTGGCGTGGTCTACGGTAAAAAAGCTCTGCTGGACAGCCTGCCGCCTTGGCAGGGCGGCGGCAACATGATCGCCGATGTAACCTTTGAGCACACGCTGTATCAAGAGGCTCCGTCGCGCTTTGAAGCCGGTACTGGCAACATCGCCGATGCCGTGGGACTGGGCGCAGCGCTGGATTATGTGGAGCGTATCGGGCTGGATAACATTGCCCGTTATGAGCACGATCTCTTGGTCTACGCAACTCACGGACTGTCTAGCATTCCCGGTTTGCGCCTGATTGGTACGGCAGATCACAAAGCCAGCGTGCTGTCCTTTGTGCTGCAAGGCTATCGTACTGAGGAAGTGGGCGCGGCCTTGAACCGTGAAGGCATTGCCGTGCGCTCCGGCCACCACTGCGCGCAACCAATTCTGCGGCGTTTTGGTTTAGAGGCCACGGTGCGTCCGTCGCTGGCCTTCTATAACACCCTAGATGAGGTGGATTTGCTGGTGCGTACGGTCAGTAAGTTGGCCAAGCGCTAAGGCGTTCGAGTGGTGAGGGTGTTGTATATCTTCCCCGGTAGGCTGTTAGGGCTACTGGGGATTTTGGTTATTGCACCGGCAGAAAGTTAATCAGCAGCAGCCCTTGCGCGTAGTTCACCCCGATGCGCCGGTGTTGCTCTTCCAAAACCTGCACCAGTAAATCCAGCCGCGCGACGATTTTGCCGAATTCCACAGCAAAGCTCAGGTTGGTGCCATCGTCCGACATCTCATTGGATAGCAGCAGTAACTCACCCTGAACATCTTTGCGTTGGGCCAGCATCCAGGTGGCTTTTTCGATGTTACGGGCCGCGTTGTACAGGTATTGGGCATCCACCTTATCGGTGAGATAAAACTCGGTGCGCCCGCCATGTGCGGTGATCAACATGCTGCCAATGGCGTAGATAAAGCCACCCACTCGGTCGCCCGTAAAGCGCGGGTCTAAGACATGGCTGAGGGCTGTGACATCCTTCAGGCCATTGAGGCTGGCCAGCGGCTGATTGCGTTCAATGGCGGTGCGGATGGTCTGTTCAGCGGCAGCAATGCTCGGTTGATGGCTTTTGGCGAACTCGCGGGGGTTGCGTTGGTAGAGCTTGTGCATCAGCCGATACAGGCTGTCGAGGTTGTCGCGCATGGCGAGGGTGGTCATGCGGTCGAAGGCGGTTTGCAGTAGCTCGCTGGCTTGAGCGGGATTGTCACGGCCTGTCTTGGCAGGCTCGGCAGAGCGCGTGCAGCCTTGCACACTGAGGATCAGTCCGCTCAGCAGCAGGATATGGCAAAGAACCCGTAGCATCAGCGGCTGCTAAAACCTGTTCCCGTGGGGCCGCTACCGGCTTCCTGATAGAGCACATCGCCATCTTTTGCCCAGAGGTAATGCGGGGTATCCGCTGGGGCTATGTAGACAGCGCCGTTGGGAATGGCCACCAGTTTTTGCTCGTCGAAGCTGTCGCCAAAGCCCACGTACAGGGTGCCCTTGAGCACGCTAGTATTACGCTCATCTGGGTGGCTATGCGGCGGAACCCGTGTGCCGTTCAGCAGTTGCACACGGATTAAGTAGGGCGCGGGGCGTTGTTCAGCGCCCACCAGCCAGCGGGCTTTTAGACCGGGCAGGGTGGGCGGGCTGATCCAAGCCTGATCATCCACTTGTATGGGTTCAGGTACTAGGTTTTGCGCGGAGGCGGTCATGCTGAGCAGACCGCCCATGGCCAAGATAATACTGAGCAGATGCTTCACGTTGCCTCCTTGCGGTGATGTTCCATTAGATGTCTGAGTCGCTGTCAGCTAAGTCAGCAGTGACGCAGGTAAGGCTTGTTAGCGGCGATAATAACCCCGACGATCGTCCCGATCCCGATCCCGATCCCGATCCCGATCCCGATCCCGATCCCGATCCCGATCCCGGCTCCAGTGATGGTTTTGGTGATGTTCGTAGCGGTAAGACTCGGCTTGTCTGTGCTGCCAGTGACTGGGCGGATCGACTCGGTAGTAATTGTAGCGGCGCTCGGGTTCAGAGCGGTAGTAAATCGGCCCACTCCTGTCATAGCCGTGGCGATAGTCATGGGAAGAGGCGCACCCTGCAACAGAAAGGCCTGCCACAATCAACACCATCTTAATAAACCCGCGCATGGAATCAGTCTCCTACGGAAGAATTCCGTTATAGATAAGACCACGGGATTGGCAAAAGGTTGTGATGGTGGGGATACACTTTTAATGGCGGCACCTGAGGCTAAAGAATCGGTCTAGCCTGTTTCTTCAGCACAAACAAAAAACGACAAGAGGTTATCTTGTCGTTTTTTGGCCTTTCCGCATCCTTGGGCTTGTCATCCTGACAGAGTCGCTATCCTGCGACGGTTCCCAGCTACCTGTCCTAGCAGCCTATGTTGATCCTTCAAGCTAGGCGTTGAGTTAAATCTACTGGAGTTGGCGTAGTCGGTATATTGGGCATTGGCTGGTGTTTTTGTAGGCTATGGCTTACAAGCTAGCCCTTGGCCAATTGCCAGAGGCGGGCGACGTCAACGGCCCGTTGGCGTAATAGTTGAGGGGCTTCTGCAAGGGCTGTTGCTAGGCTGATAGGGCCGGGAGCCAGACTAAAGGCAGCATCTAGGCCGTGCTCATAGAGTCGCTGATAGCCTTCACCGAGCGTACCAGCTAGGGCGATGACCGGAACCCTGTGTCGTTTGGCGATCAGCGCTACGCCTAGAGGGGTTTTGCCGTGCAGGGTTTGCTGGTCTAGTCGGCCTTCGCCAGTGATGACTAAGTCGGCTCCGATGATGGCCTGTTCTAGGTTGCTGATTTGGGCTACTAGCTCAATGCCTGGTCGAAAGCTGGCGTTGAGAACGCTATGCGCGGCAAAGCCAATGCCACCGGCTGCGCCGCTGCCGGGGTAGTCGCGGGCATCGCGCTCCAGTGTTTGAGCCCAGCAGTCAGCAAAGTGGCTGAGGGCTGCATCGAGCTGTTGGACTTGCTCAGGTGTTGCGCCTTTTTGCGGGCCGAATATATGGGAAGCTCCATAGGGGCCACACAGGGGATTGTTCACGTCACAGGCGACTTCAAAGCGTACTTGGGGCAGGCGTGGGTCAAGGCGGCTTAGGTCGATCTTATAAAGTTGTGCTAAGGCTCCGCCGCCGGGAGCTAGGGCTTGGCCGTTAGCGTCCTCAAAGCCCACGCCCAGCGCGCGCAACATGCCGCTGCCGCCGTCATTAGTCGCGCTGCCGCCAAAGCCAAGGATGATCTGTGTCGCGCCCGCCTCCAGTGCTGCAAGGATCAGCTCGCCCGTGCCGTAGGTGCAGGCGCGCAGTACGTCGCGCTGTTCGGGGGCGATGAGGTGTAAACCGCTAGCCGCTGCCATTTCAATTACCGCACAGCGGCGCTCAGCAATCCAACCCCAGTGTGCCGTCACTGTTTCACCGAGCGGGCCCTGTACAAGGCTTTCGCGCTGCTCTCCGCCCGTGGCCGCGATGACAGCCGCTACGGTACCTTCTCCGCCATCGGCCATGGGGCGGCACAGCAATTCGGCCTGTGGCCATACCTCGTGGAGTCCGGTGGCAATGGCGGTTGCTACTTCGGCAGCGGACAGGCTTTCCTTGAATGAATCGGGAGCGATGACGATTTTCATGGCGGACCTTTTCTTATTGAATATGAGGGATGCGCACAGGCGCAGGCTCCATTTTGATGTGCAATCAGTGCAGGCGCGTCGACAGAACGACCAATGCTCTAGCATGGGTTCTGTGCAAAAGCACAAAATTTAGGGGGAGGCGGTGCTGTCTGGCAGTAGCTGTACGCCTAAATACAGCATCAGTAAGCCATCCAGATGCAAAGGATCAACGCCACTCAGTTCAGCAATGCGTTCTAGGCGGTAGCGCAGGCTGTTGCGGTGCATGCCTAGAGTATTGGCGCAGGCTTGGCTTTGTCCGTGATGTTCGCACCAAGTACGCAGAGTATTTAACAGTTGGCCACTGGTATCGCGGGCTTTGAGGCGTTGTAGGGGGCGCAGTAGTTCGCCTACCGCTTCATCGTCGCGGTAACGCCACAGTAGGGTAGGCAGGCGATAACGCGGCAAGTTAAGTATTCGTTGGCGCGGGTGAATGGCGCGCCCATAGGCCATCAGATCACGCACACGGCGACAGGCACGGCGTAGGCTTTCTACGCCTTCGGCCAGTTCTCCGATGGCTGCGCGAAGGATTTTCCAGCCCTGTGCTTCCATGCGCTCCAGCAACTGTGTTTGCGCCTGATCATTAAGTGCTGGGCTGGGAACACACCAGAGCAATGAGCTGGTGGCCAAGGGTACACACCAACTGTCGGGATGGCGGCTCAATAGGGCTTCGGCCAAGCGCTCGGCTTGTTGGCCTTCAGCCAGCTCAAACAGCCACGGGGTACGGGCGAGCTGGGGTTTTAGGCCTAGCAGTCGTGCTTCATCTAGTAATCGGGGCAGTTCACCGCCTTCTTCCAGCAACAGTGCCAGTAGGTTATCGCTGCGCTGGCGTCGCCATTGTTGTTCCGCTTGTTGATGGCGTTGGGCAACCAGCATTTCAGCCGTCATTCTCAATAGCTCGGCATATAGACGTACCTGTTCCGGGTCACCAGTAATGCCCAGTACGCCGATCAGCCGTTGATCAAAAAACAGTGGCAGGTTGATACCTGCTTGCACACCTTTCAAGCAGGCGGCGGCCTGTTGGTCGATGGCCACGGAGCGTGCATTGGATAACACCAGTTGTGCGCCTTCGTGTCTGGTGTCGATGCGGCTGGGTTCGCCGCTGGCAAGGATCAGCCCTTGGCTGTCCATCACGTTGACGTTGTAGGGCAGGATCGCCATCGCGCGCGCGACGATCTCCTGCGCCAGTTCATGGTCTAGTTCGAACATGCCACTTTCTCCCCTAGCAGTGCCTGCTCGCTTGGCGTGGGCGTTGCAGGCTGTTCTCTTTCAGCATCGGCCAGTTTGCCTGCTTGGACGTTGTTCATCTGCACAGACTGAGTGGCTAATGCGTCGTGCAGATCGCTAAAGACGCTGGCTTAGCGATCATCGAGACTCGATCACCAAGGAGCCCACAGTGGATAGCGGCTCTATAACAACCATAAGAGAAATAAAGCATGTCCATATCCAATAGCAGCACTGCCAGCGCAGTTGCCCGTCAGGATGAGCGAAACGCCCTTTATCGCAAGATTACTTGGCGGCTGATTCCGTTCATCTTTGTCTGTTACCTGTTCAACTACATTGATCGCGTTAATGTCGGCTTTGCCAAGTTGCAGATGCTAGAGGCGTTATCCTTCAGCGAAACGGTTTATGGCTTAGGGGCTGGTATTTTCTTCATCGGCTATGTGCTGTGCGGTGTGCCGAGCAATTTGGCACTGAATCGCTTTGGCCCGCGTCTTTGGATCGCGGTGATGATGGTGGTCTGGGGGCTCTGTTCTACGGCCTTACTGTTGGTTAAAACGCCCGGCGAGTTTTACTTCCTGCGCTTGCTGACAGGTGCAGCAGAGGCCGGATTTTTCCCCGGTATTGTGCTGTATCTCAGCCGCTGGTTTCCGTCGAGTCGCCGGGGGCAGATCATGGCGCTGTTCATGTCAGCCATTCCGGTATCAGGCTTGGTAGGTGGGCCATTTTCGGGCTGGATTCTCAATCACTTTGCCCTTGGTCAAGGCGGCTTGGCCGCTTGGCAGTGGATGTTTCTGATTCAAGGTCTGCCTACGGTGTTACTGGGGGTGATGGCCGCTTTCTTGCTCAGCGATGGCTTTGCTAAAGCTCAGTGGCTAAATGATGAGGAGCGCCGCCTGTTAGAAGTCGATCTGCGTGCCGATGAAGCCAGTAAGCCAAAATCCACGGCGGATTCTTTAGGTGCCGTACTGCGTAACCCCATCATCTGGGCCTTTGGACTGGTGTACTTCTGCATTCAAAGCGGTGTGTATGCCATCAACTTCTGGCTACCTTCGATTATCAAGTCCTTGGGCTTTGCTGATGCACTGGTGATCGGCTGGATCAGCGCCATTCCTTATTTGCTAGCAGGGGTATTCATGCTGCTGACAGGCCGCTCAGCCGATCGCTGGAATGAGCGGCGCTGGCATCTGGTAGTACCCATGTGGATGGGGGCGATAGGTTTGCTGATGGCTGCAAGCTTCGCCGGTAATCCGCTGCTGGCCATTCTCGGCCTGAGTATCGCCACCATGGGCGCACTTACTGGCCTGCCGATGTTTTGGCCATTGCCCACCGCGCTACTTACGGCGACTGCGGCAGCCAGTGGACTGGCTTTGATCAACTCCATGGGGCAAATGGCCGGTTTCCTTAGCCCCTATCTAATCGGTTGGGTCAAAGATGCGACAGGCTCTACGGACATTGCCCTATACCTACTGGCCGGTGTGACGCTGTTTGGCAGCCTGCTGGCCTTGAGTATCAGTCGCCGCTGCTGATTGGCCTATCGAGCAATACGGGAGCGTTCCGCCCAAGGTTTCAGGATCGCTCCTCTGTGGCGGCACAGCTAACGCTGTTTCTGACCGCCCCCTTATCTGCGCTTTTACAGAACGACCTCTCTCAGGAGAAATACCATGATTCGTAGAACAAAAATCGTCGCCACCCTCGGCCCAGCCACTGAAACCCCTGAAGCCCTTGAGGGGCTGATCCGCGCCGGTGTGGACGTGGTACGCCTGAACTTCTCCCACGGCAAAGCTGAAGAACACATGGCGCGCGCCGCCTTGGTACGCGAGATTGCCGCGCGTCAGGGCCGCTTTGTAGCCATTCTGGCCGACTTGCAAGGGCCAAAAATCCGTATTTCACGCTTTGCGGAAGGCAAGGTGCAGTTGGCTAAAGGGCAGCAATTTATCCTAAATGCCCAGTTAGACAAAAACGCGGGCGATGCCACGCAAGTCGGCATCGACTACGAAGCCCTGATCACCGACAGTCAGCCGGGTGACATCCTGCTGCTGGACGATGGCCGCATCGAACTGAAAACCCTGACGGTTGAAGCCCATCGTTTGATCTGTGAAGTGCTGATCGGCGGGCCTTTGTCCAACAACAAAGGCATCAACCGCAAAGGTGGCGGCCTTTCCGCTTCAGCCCTGACCGAAAAAGACTGCGAAGACATCAAAACCGCGGCCAGCATGCAGGTGGACTATCTGGCGGTGTCCTTCCCGCGGGATGCTGCCGACATGCAGTACGCCCGCCGCCTGATGCAAGAAGCCGGAGGCAACGCCGGATTAGTAGCCAAGATTGAACGCGCCGAAGCGGTGGCCGATCCACAGGTGCTGGACGAGATCATCCTCGCCTCCGAAGCGGTGATGGTGGCGCGCGGCGATCTTGGTGTAGAAATCGGCGATGCTGAATTGGTCGGCGTGCAAAAGCGCATCATCGAACGGGCCCGGGTGCTCAACCGCGCGGTGATCACCGCCACCCAGATGATGGAAACCATGATCACCCAATCCATGCCGACTCGCGCCGAAGTGTTCGACGTGGCCAACGCGGTACTGGATGGCACCGACGCCGTCATGCTCTCAGCCGAAACCGCCACCGGTGCCTATCCGGTAGAAACCATCGAAGCCATGAACCGCATCATCCTCGGTGCCGAAAAACACCCGCTGGCCCACCGCTCCAAACACCGCATGGATCAGGTGTTCCACAAAATCGACGAAACCATCGCCCTATCGGCCATGTACGCTGCCAACCATCTGGAAGGCGTTAAGGCCATCATCTGCCTGACGGAAAGCGGCGACACCCCGCGCCTGATGTCACGGATTCGCTCCCATCTGCCGATCTACGCCTTCTCCCGTCATCCCACTACCCAAAGCCGGGTAGCGCTGTTCCGGGGTGTGCATCCCGTGCCCTTTGAAAACACCCAGATCAGCGAAGCCGAACTGAACAGCCGCGCCGTGTGTGAACTGGTCGAACGCAATCTAGTGTTCGAAAACGACCTAGTACTAATCACCAAAGGCGCGACCAGCCACGCCCAAGGCGGCACCAACACCCTGCGCATTGTGCGCGTCGGCGATGCCCTTAACTGAGGAGCCCCCCATGACCCATTCTGGCAGCTTAATTCAACAGGTCAGCGCCCGCGAAATCCTCGATTCGCGCGGCAACCCCACCGTAGAAGCCGTGGTTACCCTGCAAAACGGCCTAAGCGGTACCGCCAGCGTGCCCTCCGGGGCCTCCACCGGCAGCCGCGAAGCCCTAGAACTGCGCGACGGCGTAGCCAGCCGCTATAAAGGCAAAGGCGTGATGAAGGCCGTGAATAACATCAACCAGCGGATCCGTGAACAGATCCTCGGTCTAGACGCCCTTGATCAGCTTGCGGTAGATGGCGCCATGCTAGAACTGGACGGCACCGACAACAAAAGCGGCCTCGGTGCCAACGCCATCCTCGCCGTCTCCTTAGCCAACGCCAAAGCCGCCGCCACCGCGCGCCAGCTACCGCTGTACGCCCACTTGGCCGACCTCTACGGCAGCCCCGGCCAGTACAGCTTGCCAGTGCCCATGATGAACATCATCAACGGCGGCGAACACGCCGACAACAACGTCGACCTGCAAGAATTCATGATCCAACCGGTAAGCGCCAGCAGCTTCAAAGAAGCCCTGCGCATGGGTGCGGAAATCTTCCACAGCCTCAAACAGGTGCTAAGCGAGCGCGGCCTAAGCACTGCTGTGGGTGACGAAGGCGGCTTTGCCCCCTCACTGGCCAGCAACGAAGAAGCCCTAGTGATGATCCAAACTGCTGTAGAGCGCGCCGGTTATGTACTGGGTAAAGACATCACCCTCGCTCTGGATTGCGCTGCCTCCGAATTCTACAAAGACGGCCACTACCATTTAGCCGGTGAAGGCAAAACCTTTGACTCCAAGGGCTTTGCCGACTACCTCGCCGACCTCTGCCAGCGCTACCCCATCGCCTCCATTGAAGACGGCATGGACGAAAGCGACTGGGCCGGTTGGGCCTACCTGACCGAAAAACTGGGCCACAAAGTGCAACTGGTCGGCGACGACCTCTTTGTCACCAACACCCAGATCCTGCAAAAAGGCATCGACCAAGGCATCGCCAACGCCATCCTGATCAAATACAACCAGATCGGCAGCCTCAGCGAAACCTTTGCCGCCATCCGCATGGCCCAGCAAGCCGGTTACAACGCGGTGATCTCTCACCGCTCCGGCGAGACCGAAGACACCAGCATCGCCGATTTGGCCGTGGCTACCCATGCCGGACAGATCAAAACCGGCTCACTGTGCCGCTCGGATCGGGTGGGTAAGTACAACCAACTGTTGCGAATTGAAGAGGCGTTGCAGGGGCAGGCGGCTTACAGTGCTGAGGCGCTGCGGCGAAAACCTCGCTGAGAGGTTCCATTGCTGCACACTGGTTCTTTAGATCTGTAAGAGCATTATGAGACCGGGCATCGAGAGATGCCCGGTTTTTTATTGAGCGTCAAAAATGACTTGCTGTGGGAATATAACAACCCTAAATACCGCCTAAATGCCTAGAGCGCCACAGGCCACTAAAGGATAAGGTCAGCAGCATATTCGCGAGGAAGCGCTAATCGTTATGCTAGAGCCTGATGCAGCATCCGTTGGTCGTGAGCTGGAAGTTCACCGCCCCGTCACTTTGTTTTTTGGGTTGGGCATTGTCGGCATTTCATTGCTGATTGCGGCCATCGCTTATTTTTCGGCGCAGGGCGAGCGAAAGAACTTGCACGAGCGGGCCTCGCTCAGCACGCATAACGTGGTCAATTTGCTGGATGTGGCCATTTCTGGAGCCTTGGCCAGAGTGACTGCTGCCCTAGACAGCGTGGCCTTGGAGTGGCGCGAGCACGCCGAGCCCCTTGATCAGACGCTGATCAGTGCCCAATTGGTGCGTCAACAGTCACTATCGCCGGAAATCAGCAGCTTGCGGATTGTGGATACACAGGGTCTGGTGCGCTTCGGCAATGACCTGCCTGATGGCGTGCAGATTAACCTCAGCGATCGTCAGTTTTTTCAGCAGGCACGGAATAATCCCCAAGCCGGTGTGGTGTTTGACGGCCCACTGTTGACCCGCGTGGGTCAGCAGTGGGTGATGGTGTTGGGCCGCCGTTTGGAGCAGAAGAACGGCGACTTTGCTGGGGTGGTGTACGCCAATATCAGCCTTGAGCATTTTCAGCGAATGCTCAATCAAGCTCGTCTTGGCGAGCATGGCGCGGCAACCATACGTACAGCATCATTGGCGCTGGTGGCGCGCAACCCTATGGCCCCTCTTTCAGAAGTAGGTGGTAGCAAGGTTTCAAGCCAGCTTCTGGCGGCGGTGCAACGTCATCCAGAAGGTGGAGAGTTTGCAGCCGTAACGGCGGTAGACGGCATTGAACGCATCAATGTGTATCGCCGATTACGCGACTATCCGCTCTATGTGCTAGCCGGGTTGGCCATCAAAGACTTGGCCCCGGAATGGCACACCATCATCAGCCCGACCATTGGTTTAGCGCTACTAGCCATCATCTTGGTGGTATGGGGTGGGGTGCTGATTTACCGTGCTACCTCGCGCCTTGCTGAGCAAGAGGCGCGCTTTCGGCGCTTTTTTGAGCAAAATGGCTCGGTGATGCTGCTGATTGAGGCGGATACGGGGCAGATTATGGCCGCCAACCAAGCCGCCACGGCATTTTATGGCTATCCGGCGGGGCGATTGCTCGGCATGCAGATTGAGGCCATTAACAGCGACTGGCAAGGGACGACCATGCTGGGCGCGGAGTCCCTTCAGGTCTGCCATACCAAGCACCAGCTGGCCTCAGGGGAATGGCGCGATGTGGATGTTTACAGCTCGCTCATTGTGGTGCAAAAGCATCGCAGCCGCTTTTCCATCATTCATGATGTCACCGCCCACAAGCAAACCTTGGTCAAGCTGCATGAAGCCAAGGAAGCCGCAGAAGCCGCCAGCCGCGCCAAAAGTGCCTTTGTAGCCAACATGAGCCACGAGATTCGCACGCCGATGAATGCGGTGTTGGGTCTGTTGGCCTTGATGCACTACACGCCTTTGAATGAGCGCCAATCCGATTACATCGGCAAGGCCCAAACGGCGGCGCAATCGCTGCTGGCGATTCTTGATGACATCCTCGACTTTTCAAAGGTGGAAGTGGGCAAGCTGGTTCTGAACGAAGAACCCTTCCAACTGGATGAGCTGATGCGCAATCTGTCGGTGGTGCTCTCGTCTAGCCTACAGGACAAGCCCATTGAGCTGGTGTTTGATATAGATCCACAACTGCCAGCGTACCTGTGTGGTGATGCGATGCGCTTGCAACAGGTGCTGCTCAATCTGGCGGGTAACGCCTTGAAATTTACTGAGCAAGGTGAGGTGCGGGTCAGTGTGCAGCAGTCTGGGCTGACCGATCAGGCGGTGCGTATCCGCTTTGCCGTACAGGATAGCGGCGTAGGTATTCCAGAGGATCGCTTATCGGCGATCTTTGAAGGTTTTACCCAAGCGGAAAACTCCACCACCCGCCGCTATGGTGGTTCCGGCCTAGGCTTGGCTATCAGCCAGCGCTTGGTGGCCTTGATGGGCGGCGAGTTGCAGGTTGAGAGCCGCTTGGGTGAGGGTAGCTGCTTTCAGTTCAGCCTCGAATTAGGCCTTCATCAGCCTGATCAAGAGGCTGCTGTGTCCGCCCCGCAGGACGAAGCCTTGCATGTGTTGATTGTCGATGACAGCCGCAGCACCCGAGAGATGGTGGCGCGCATGCTCAAAAGTGCGGGCTGGAGCAGCCAAGAAGCCGCATCAAGCCAAGAGGCCATGCTTTGTCTGCAGGCCGCCAACCCGCCGATTGATCTTGTGCTCATGGGGGGCATGATGCCAACTGAGGCCTTGGCAAATCCACAGCAGCTAGGCCGTCTAGCCTCCAACCAAGGTCTGCCCGTCATTTTGATGGTGACGCACTATGGCCGCGAGCTTTTGGCTAAACAGGTGGGCAGCACTTATATTGCTGATGGATTCCTTGTTAAGCCCATCACCTCGGTGATGCTGTTTGAGGCCATCGCCAAAGCGCGTGAGGCGGGGAAAGCCTCAGCTGCTGAGCCTAGCACCTGTCGTGTTTCGGCAAAACCGCTGGCTGGGTTGCACCTGTTGTTGGTCGAGGATAACCCACTGAATCAGCAGGTGGCGCAGGAGCTGCTCTGTCAGGCGGGAGCAACCTTGCAGATGGCCAACAATGGGCGTGAAGGTATCGCTGCTGTGCATGCCGCTCCATCCGCCTTTGACGCGGTATTGATGGATATCCAGATGCCCGAAATGGACGGCTACCAAGCTACCCGCCAGTTGCGGGCTGAAGGCGTTAGCCTGCCGATCATCGCCATGACGGCCAATGCCCTAGGCTCCGACCGCGATGCCTGTCTAGCCGCTGGTATGGATGACCACCTCGGTAAACCCATCGACATGGACGCGCTGGTACGCAGCTTATTGCAGCACTGTGGCCGAGAAGTGCTTGATGATCCAGCGCTTGAGCGCTTAAGCATCCTTGGCACCGATGCCAGCTTGCCCGCCATGCCCACAGGCTTTGAATTGGCCGATGCTTTGGCTCGGTTAGGGGAGGATCGCAGTCTATTTGCGCGCTTAGTACGGCAATTTGCCCGTGACCAAGCCAGCATTTGGCAACAAGCCATGCAAGCCATGGCCTTGGGCGATCGCGCAGGGGTAGGGCGAGAGTTGCACACCCTAAAGGGCTTGGCCGCTACGCTGGGCGCGGGCGGATTTGCCGCCGAGGCCGCCGCCCTTGAGGCCCGTATCGGTAAAGCAGGCGAGGATATTCAGACCTTCAGCAGCTTGCTGGCAGCTTTAAAACAGCCGTTGGATAGCGCCCTGCACGCCTTGTTGATGGCTGCCGATTATCTCGATCCGCCTCAAATGTCTTCAGCAGGCCCCTCCATGGAGCCCCAGCAGCGACAGGCGTTATTGGTTGAACTGAGCGGGCTGCTGGCAGAACGCAACATGCGCGCGCTGACTCTATACACAGTGCTTAAGTCTGATCCGAGCCTTAGCACTGAAGCCGACTTCAGGCGCTTGGATGAGGCTATGGATAGCTTGGATTTTGCAACGGCGCATCAAAGCGTTGTGGCGCTACTGGAGAGGCAACAGCCTTAAATCAGACCAAGGACGTATTCGCCAGACCAAGGGTTCTCCCTCAAGATAGGACGTTTCCCCAAGCCGTAGCTTCTGCCTGTATTGCTCAGGCCATGGAGTGCTTTATCTATGTGCAGAGCTTGGCGTGCTAGTCATCATAATGTCATTCAATGTGCTGCTTCCCGCTCTATGCTAGAGCCGCAGGGAACACCGATAACGGGTAGGTCATGAGTGTTCGTTTCGCGGATCTGGTTGACCTGAAGGATCTCCAGAACATGATGTTGTCCCTCTACAACATCACGGGGATTCCGCATGGGCTGGTTGATGGCGGCAATACTGTGCTCTGTGAAATCGGCTGGCAGGTAGCTTGCCGAGACTTTCATCGAGCCCATCCCGTCATGGCCGCCCGTTGTGAGCAAAGTAACCTGATGCTCAACTCAGGATTGCAGGCGGGGAACTGTGTTGGGCACCTCTGTCTCAATGGTTTGATGGATTTTGCTACGCCCATCGTGGTGGATGGCCACCATATGGCCACCATCTTTGTCGGGCAACTTCTGCATGAACCCCCGGATCTGACGTTCTTTCAGGCACAGGCCCGTGCGCTGGGGTTGGATGAGCAGGCCTATCTGGATGCTATCGGCAAGATACCCGTGGTACCGCGCGATAAGGTAGAGGCCATCATGGGCCTTTATGCCAATGTCGCCCACATGTTTGCTGAGAAGGGCTTAGCCCTCTGGCACTTACAGGAAACCGAGCGGCAACTGGCCCAAACCAATGCGAGTCTGAGCCAGCAGGTTGAGGCCCAAACCCGCGAGCTGGCGGAAAAAAATCAGCGCCTACAGGAAGAAATTCTAGCCTGTGGCCAGATTGAAGACGAACTGCGCCATCAGCAGAAGCAGTTGCAGGCGCTATTGGACTCCTCACCAGTGGGCGTTGGTTGGTCATCCAGCAGCGGTCGGGTGGAGTACGTCAATCGCAAATTCACTGAGCTATTTGGCTATCAGCTGGAGGATATTCCAAGCGTTAACGACTGGTACCGACAGGCCTATCCTGATCCTGAGTTTCGGCAACAACTGATAGAGCCTTGGGCGCAAGGCGTAGAGCGAGCGCGCCAAACGGGAGAGTCTCCGCCGAGTTTAGATGTGCTAGTCACCTGTAAAGATGGCAGTCAGCGCCGGGTGCTGATCACCATTGCTTGGGTAGGCGAACGGCGGCTGGCCAATTTCAGCGATATCACCCAGCGTTGGCAAATTGAGCAGCGCGAGAAAAAGCGCGAACACAACTTGGAGCTGATTGCCAAAGGCTTTCCATTGGCAGCGGTGCTGGAAAGCATTGTGCAGAGTGTTGAGGCGGAAAGCCCAGATTCTCGCTGCTCCATTTTGCTGCTGGATGAGGAGGGCAAACGCCTACGATCCGGGGTTGCTCCCAATCTTCCAGAAGTTTACAACCGCGCAGTGGATGGCGTAGCCATTGGCAAGCGAGTGGGCTCCTGTGGAACAGCGGCCTTTTTACGCCAGCGGGTAGTGGTAACGGATATTGCTACTGACCCGCTGTGGGGGGATCCATTCCGACAATTGGCCTTGGCGTACGGTTTGCGCTCCTGCTGGTCTGAACCGATTTTCTCCAGTGATGGCCAAGTACTGGGTACTTTTGCCATCTACCACCCGCAGGTCTGCGCGCCTGTGGAAGCCGATATCATCCAGATTGGCCACGCTGCCAATTTAGCCAGCATCGCCATTGAGCACGATCGAGCGCGCCGCAAACTGGAATATCAAGCGCACATGGATTTTTTGACCGGCATAGCCAACCGCCGCCATTTTGTCGAGTGCGCTGAGATTGAACTGGCCCGCAGTCAGCGCTATGGCTCGCCGCTGTCTTTGCTGATGCTGGATGTTGATTTCTTCAAACAGGTTAATGACCGTTACGGCCACAAAACCGGTGATGTGGTCTTGCAGCGTTTGACACAAGCCTTGCAACAGAAACTACGACCAATGGATATGCTCGGTCGTCTGGGCGGTGAAGAGTTCGCCATTCTGTTGCCTGAAACCAATGAAGCGCAGGCCGTGGAAGCCGCCGAACGCCTGCGCTGTGCCGTAGCGGATAACCTAATCACGCTGGATGAACGAACACAGCTCAGCATTACCCTGTCCATTGGCGTCACAACGCTGAGCGCCGAAGATCAAAGCCTTGATGGGCCTTTACGCCGCGCAGATAACGCACTGTATGCCGCCAAGCGAACCGGGCGTAATAAGGTATGTGTGTGACTAATTGAGGCAGTTAGGCAAATGATTAGAAAGTGGCTAGCGTTCTCGTTAAATCTTAAAGCATTATCACCGCTTCAGGCGTCCTAGTTCCGTTAGGCTCCGCCTATAACAATGAAGTTTAGAGCGCTCAGGAGAGGGTATGACCGCACCGGTACAGGAACACCGCCCACGCTTACTGCTGGTTGATGATGATCGAGACGTTCTAAACCGCCTGTGTCACCTGTTGAATAACCAACCTTATGAGCTAGCCACGGCCACGGATGGAGATCAGGCACTGGCGCTGTTTAACAAGCTACCGTTCGATCTGGTACTGGCCGACGCTCACATGCATGGCATGGATGGCCCTACGCTACTCACCCGCATTCATGAGCAGCGCCCCGACACTATTCGCATTTTACTGACCGCCCATCCCGACCTAAATATGCTAGTGACCGCCCTGAACGAAGGGCATATCTACCATTTTGTGCATAAGCCTTGGGATGACAACGAGCTGCTGCTGACCCTACGCCAAGCCGTGGCGCATCAGGCCATTGAGCGGGAGCGCCTGTATTTGTTGGATACGGTGCAACAGCGCAACGAGGCGCTAAATGAGCTAAATACTAGTCTGGAGCAGCGTATTGCCGCCCGCACCGCCGAGTTGCAGCAGACCGCAGACATGCTAGATCTGGCCTACGAAGAATTGCGCCACAGCTATGTTGTCAGTACAGAGGTTTTTTCCCTGCTGATCAACCAGCGTCTTCCCAAGGAAAAACAGACTAACCAGCAAGTAATCAGCCTGACCCGCGCTTTTTGCAACCATCTCAAGCTAGGAGATGGGCAAACGCAAGACATCACCATGGCTGCTGCCCTCTACAACATCGGCAAGCTTAGTTGGCCAGACAATCTGATAGAGACACCCTCTGACGCCCTCTACAAAAATAACCGTGAGCTGTTCCGGGATTATCCGGGGCGCAGCGAAAGCTTATTTATGGCATTGGAGCCCTTACAGGATGCCCGCGCCCTGATCCGGCATCATCAAGAGCGCTGGGATGGTAAGGGCTTCCCAGACAGCTTGAGGGAGGCCGCCATTCCCTTTGGTTCACGGCTAATCAAGCTGATCATTGATTTTGTGGAGCTGCAAAAGGGCCTGATTCTAGAGCGCCATCTCAGTCAGGATGAAGCGCTGCTGCTGATGCGTAAGTACAGTGGCAAAGTGTATGACCCAGACCTGATTGAGCCCTTTGTAGCACTGTGTACAGATGCCTGTGGTGGCGACGCCAGTATGCTTGCCATGAATACCCGGCAACTGACGCCCGATATGGTCATGGCGCGCAGTTTAAATGCGGATAGCGGCCTGTTGCTACTGAATGAAGGCAAGGTACTGACTAAGCTGATCATTGAGCGGCTGATCGCTTTCGAAACCATGGAGGCGGCCAACTACACCCTCTTCATCAAGGCTCCTGAGGCGTCAGGGCGTAGTGATTGAGCGGCGTGATGTGTTGGAGGCTATTCGGGCATAGGACACACTCCAAACCCTTTTTTAACTATTGAAACGGGCGGCGTGTGCAAATTATCGCGCGCCGCTACAGATGTACGACGAAATCGCCAAGGTGCGGGTGGCTAAGTAACTGCATTGAGCGGGCTGTGCTTTAGGGTGCGGCCCGCTTTTGTGCAGTGCAGAAACAAGAAAGCCCGCACAGGGCGGGCTTCTTGGGGTGTTTCGATCCATACGGAAGCATATGGATTTAGGTATTTGGTGGAGCCGGGGGGATTTGAACCCCCGTCCGCCAGCTCTCCGCTATCGGTTCTACATGCGTAGCCAAATCTATTAGGTTAACCCGTTGCGGCCCGATTGGCAGGGCGCTCAGGGCGAGCTGTATGAGTTTTAGTCGTTACGTCTACAGCGAACTTGGCGACGATCCTGTTCTATCTGACGGTCATTTCGGGTTTACAGGCATCCCCTAGTGACCGCTGGTGCCGAAGCAACCAGAGTGAAGGTTAGGCGGCTAGCGCGTATCCTTCAAAGTTGTCGTCGTTGGCAACTATAGGTTTGCAACAGTTGATTTACGAGTTCTGTTACCAACTCGGCACGCCCCTCAAGTTTTGTTACCGGCGTCGAATCCTAATCGGCCCCGTCAGCATCAGGGTACTGATGCTGATTACTCGGCAGTGTACGCCAAACGGTGGATGGCGTCATTACCTAATGCCAGAGATGGGGGTAGCCCGTTCTCTTTCAAGGGGCATGAGTCCTTTTTTGAAGGATGCCCCCTAAACGCGCCTTAGCCTTTAGGAGGGCGGCTGACGCGATCAACCAAATACACCAAACCGTGGTAGTCGATACCGCTTTCTTGGCTGAGGCCAATCTCGCAGGTGCGGCTGGTGGAAATACCCTCGGTGCAGCCCTGTACGCTGTCTTTTAGGCTGCGCAGGGCATGGCGGTTGAGTTCTGGTGTAGTAAAGCCTTTGTCACCGGCAAAGCCGCAGCAATGGATGTTCTCCGGCACGCTCACCGTTTTAGCGCAGCGTTTGGCGATTTCGATCAGAGCCTCGGCTTGGCCCAAATGCTGGGTGCTACAGGTAGCATGCACGGCAATCGGCGTTTCTTGGGGCGTGATTTCCAGACGATCCAGAACATGGCTGCGGATAAAACGCACCGGCTCATAGATGTCCAACGGGCTGTCTTTCAGCTCCTTGACCAAACGCAGGGTGCAGGGGCTGGTGTCGCAGTAGATGGGGTCTTGGCCGTTGCGGCTGGCGTTGAGCAGTGCTTCCAGTACTTCTTGGCGTTTGAGGTCGGCTTGCTCGGCGTAACCCTTGGAGGCCCAAGGCTGGCCGCAGCACAGTTTGTTCAGGTTGTCGGGGAACACTACCTGATAGCCGGCTTTCTCCAGCAGGGCGCGGGTTTTGTCGATCAGCGGCGTTTGCTCGGCATCGGTAGCCGCTGGCCCCATAGCGCGGGAAACGCAGGAAGCCAGATAGACCACCCGTGGTTTTTCAGAGGCATTCGCGCTGCTGAGATTGGGCACTGAAACGGGTTGCGGCATGGCGCGCGTCCAACGCGGCAGTTTTCCTCGGCTGATGCAGCTTAGGGTGGCTGAGGTTTTTTCCAATACCCCTTGGCCCAGCAGTTTACGTGCGGCGTTGGTCAGATTCAGCATCAACACTGAGCCTTTAAGGGCAGTGTCGAAATGCTCCGCCAGCCAGCGTGCAAGGCGCGGATGCTGGGTTTGGGTAGCGCGCAGCTTGCGTACCAGATCGCCGGTGTTAATACCCACCGGGCAGCGCTGGGCGCAGAGTCCTGTGGCGGCGCAGCTATCAATGCCTCGATATTGGTAGTCGGCTTTGAGGGCTTGGTTATCCTCGTGGCGGCGTTCTTTAGCCTGAATATCGCGCCACATCACGATGCGTTGGCGCGGTGTGAGGGTCAGTCCGTTGGAGGGGCAGACCGGCTCACAGAATCCACACTCAATGCACTTATCGACCAGTTCGTCGGCGGCGGGCATGGGCTTGAGGTTTTTTAGGTGGATTTGCGGGTCTTCAGACAGCACCACGTCGGGATTCAAGATGCCTTTGGGATCGAGTAGGCGCTTGATTTGCCACATCAATTGATAGGCATCTTTTCCCCATTCCAGCTCGACGAAGGGGGCCATGTTGCGTCCGGTGCCGTGCTCGGCCTTTAAGGAGCCGCCAAACTCCACCGTCACCAACTGGGCCACGTCCTGCATAAAGGCATCGTAGCGGGCGACTTGGGCGGGGTCGTCAAAGCCTTGGGTGAACACAAAGTGCAGGTTGCCTTCCAACGCATGGCCAAAAATGATCGCTTCGTCGTAGCGGTGTTTATCCAGCAGCTCCAACAGACGATTCACACCCTCGGCCAGTTGTTCGACCGGGAAGGTCACGTCTTCAATAATGACCGTAGTGCCGGTGGGACGTACCGCGCCCACGGCTGGGAAGGTACCCTTACGGATGGCCCACAGCTGGTTGTAGACCTGGGGCTCTTCACTGAAGTCCACTTGTTGCTCGACAGGAAACTCAGCCAGTGCGGTTTTGACTTGGCTGAGCTGCTCGTGGAGCAGGTTTTGGCTGGCGGCGCGGGATTCAATCAGCAGGGCGCAAGCCCCCTCGGACAGGCCACGCACCCATTCGGGCATTCCCGCTTTGTCTTGCACGGAGCGCAGGCTACGGCGATCCAGTAATTCAACGGCAGAAACCGGCTGGGTTTTCAGTACCGTTACCGCGCGGCAGCAAATATCCACGCTAGGGAACACAATTAAGGCGCTAGCCTTGTGTGGGTGTTCGGGCACGGTGTCGTAGGTCACGGCGCTGATAAAGCCCAGCGTACCTTCGGAGCCGACCATCAGGTGGGTGAGGATGTCCAGCGGATCGTCGTAATCCACCAGCGCATTCAAGGACAGGCCGGTGGTGTTTTTCAGCCGGTATTTGTGGCGAATACGCGCGGCTAATTCGGTATTGGCGCGGGTTTGGCTGCCCAGTTCGCTCAGCTGTGCTAACAGAGGGGCTTGGATTTGGCGGAAGATGGCCACGCTCTGGGGATCTTCAGTATCCAACAGGGTGCCATCGGCCAGTACCAAGCGCATGCCCGCTAGGGTGTGGTAGGTATTGTGCGCCGTACCGCAGCACATGCCGCTGGAGTTATTGGCCACAATGCCGCCAATCTTGGCCGCGCCAATGGAGGCTGGATCAGGGCCAATTTTACGGCCTAGCGGAGCCAGCACCGCGTTGGCTTGCGCGCCAATCACCCCCGGTTGCAGGCGGATTTGCGCACCCTTGTGCCGAACTTCGCGGCCATTCCACTGCTCGCCCAGCACAATCAACACCGAATCAGTGACGGCTTGGCCGGACAGACTAGTGCCCGCCGCCCGGAAGGTGATGGGTACCTGTTCGGTTTGGGCCAGTTTAATCAGGGCGATGACTTCAGCCTCGGATTCAACGCGAATCACTAGCTTGGGAATCAGCCGGTAGAAGCTGGCATCGGTGCCGAAGGCTAAGGTGGAAAGCGGATCATCAAAGCGGCGCGCTGAAGGGATTAGGCGCTGCACTTCGGTAAGGAACGCGGCGGGCAGGCTCATGGCAAGCTCCATCATCAGTGGTTGCGAGCCGTCTTGGGACGGCCCGTCGGGTTTTATTATGCAAAGGCAGCAGTGCTTAGAGACTGGCGCGTACCAGCGAGTCGCGGGTGATGTCGCTGATGGTTTTGGCTCCGGTCAGTACCATGGCCACGCGCATTTCTTTTTCGATCAGCTCTAACAGGTGGGTCACACCTGCCTCACCGGCAGCCGCTAGGGCATAGACGAAGGCACGACCAAGCATCACGGTATCCGCACCTAGGGCAATCATCCGTACCACGTCCAGTCCGTTACGGATGCCGGAGTCGGCGAGGATTTTCAGATCGCCTTTAACTGCGTCGGCAATGGCCGGTAGGGCGCGGGCGCTGGACAGTACGCCGTCCAATTGGCGGCCGCCGTGGTTGGAGACCACGATGCCGTCAGCGCCGAATTTCACGGCGTCTTTGGCATCTTCAGGGTCGAGAATGCCCTTAATCACCATGGGGCCGTCCCAGAACTCACGAATCCATTCCAAATCTTTCCACGAGATGGAAGGGTCGAAGTTGTTGGTCAGCCAGCCGATGTAGTCGGCCAGTCCGGTAGGATTACCACGATAGGCGGAGATGTTGCCCAAATCGTGGGGTTTACCGAGCAAGCCTACATCCCACGCCCAAAACGGATGGGTCATGGCTTGTAGCATGCGGCGTGCCGGAGCATAAGGGCCGCTCATACCGGAGTGCGCATCCCGATAGCGTGCGCCGGGGGTGGGCATATCCACGGTGAACACCAGTGTGGTCACGCCAGCAGCCTTGGCGCGCTCCAGCGCATTCTTCATGAAGCCCCGGTCTTTCAGCACATAGAGCTGAAACCACATGGGGCGATCAATGGCCGGGGCGACTTCTTCAATCGGGCACACCGAGACGGTGGACAGGGTAAAGGGCACACCTTTAGCGGCGGCGGCTTTGGCGGCTTGAACCTCACCACGACGCGCATACATGCCGGTCAAACCCACAGGAGCCAGAGCTATCGGCAGAGATAGGCGCTCATTAAATAGCTGAGTTTCTAGATTCAGCTCAGACATATCATTGAGCACCCGCTGGCGCAGGGCGATCTCGGAGAGGTCTTCGACGTTGCGCTTTAGGGTGTACTCCGCGTAAGCGCCGCCATCGATGTAGTGAAACAAAAAGGGCGGCAAACGGCGTTGCGCGGCCGCGCGGTAATCGGTGGATGCAGAAATAATCATGGAATTTCGAACCTCGATAGGCCGATAAGGTAAGGGAAGTACTCCAGTGAGTACTTCCCTGTCCAAAGAGCGTTAAGCGGTTTTACTGCACTAACATATCGGTGAACACATAGGCTTGCGCCAGCGTGATCAAGCCAACCATCGCCGCAAAAATCAGACTGTGCTTCAGGGTAAAGCGGAACAGATCAGACTCTTTGCCAACCATGCCGGTCGCCGCGCAGGCTACCGCGATGGATTGCGGCGAAATCATCTTGCCGGTTACGCCGCCGCTGGTATTAGCCGCCACCAGCAGGGTGTCATTAACCCCAATCTGATGGGCTGTAGTGGCTTGCAGCGAGCTGAACAGCGCGTTAGCCGAGGTATCGGAACCGGTGAGGAATACCCCCAGCCAGCCGAGGAAGGGCGAGAAGAAGGGGAAGGCCGCACCGGTACCCGCCAGCACCAGCGCCAGTGTGGTAGACATGCCTGAGTAGTTGGTAACAAAGGCAAAGGCCAATACCATGCCGATGGACAGAATTGGCATCTTCAACTCGACGAACACATCTTTCAAAGCGGTCAGACCAGTTTTGATATTGATGCGCAGAACGATCATCGACAGCAGGGCTGAGATGAAAATAGCCGTACCGGTGGCCGATATTGGGTCAAACTTAAACACCGCTGCCATGGCGGTAGGTTTAGCCACGATCGGGGCGATTTTCACCGACAGTTGATCAAGGTGCGGAATCGCCACCATGAATACCCAGTTATACAGCGAGCCACCGGCTGCAAACATGGCTTTGAAAGGCTTAAGCGTCCAAATGGTGACCAGTACGGTCAGAATCAGGAAGGGCGACCACGCTTTGAAAATAGCACCCATGCTGTAAGGAGAAGGCGTAGTAGTACGTTCTCCACCAAAGCCACCCACTACTGCACCGCTGGTTTCTGTCGCTTCGCGGCTTGGTTTCCACACTTTCAAGAACAGCGTCAGGCAGACCAAGCTCACCAATGCAGAGGTGATATCCGGCAGCTCTGGGCCGATGAAGTTAGAGGTGAAGTACTGAGTCACAGCGAAGCTTAAACCGGCCACTAGCGCTGCAGGCCAAGTTTCACGGACACCACGCCAGCCATCCATCATGGCCACCAGCCAGAACGGCACAATGACTGACAGCAGTGGCAATTGGCGTCCGGTCATGGCACCGATCTTGAAGGCATCAATACCTGTGACCTGACCTGCCACGATGATTGGGATACCCAAGGCACCAAAGGCCACTGGAGCGGTGTTAGCAATCAAGCACAGACCGGCGGCATACAGTGGGTTGAAACCCAAGCCCACCAGTAACGCAGCGGTAATAGCTACCGGCGCACCGAAGCCTGCCGCACCTTCCAAGAAGGCTCCGAAAGAGAAGCCGATCAGCAGTACCTGCAAGCGCTGGTCATCGGTAATGGATAGCACGGAACTACGGATCACCTCAAACTGACCGCTTTTCACCGTCAATTTGTAGAGAAACACCGCAGCAACAATGATCCAGGCGATGGGCCACAAGCCATAAGCAAAGCCATAGCCTGCCGCGGCAAAGGCCATGTCTGTGGGCATGTTAAAGCCGAAAATAGCCACGGCCAAGGACAGCGCCAGCGTGATAGCGCCTGCCACGTAGCCTTTCATGCGGAACACAGCAAGGGCAAGGAAGAAAAACACAATGGGGATCAGGGCGACTAGCGCAGACAGCCAAAGGCTGCCGAGGGGCGTGTAGAGCTGTTGCCATGTTTGCATCTTGGTTGCTCTCTAATTGTTGTGAGTATGCCGGGGCAAAACCAACCTGCCTGCTCCTGCAGTGACGAGGTATAACCCCAGCCAGATGCCGGAAAATTGGTAAGACCAATTTACAAATCCGGGAGCTCAGAGTAAAAGTCTAGTCAGTGGCCTGTCAAATGGCTTTTTTGCGACCTTGGTCGATGAGGCTTTCGCCAAGGGTGACTTGTGGGGGGCGTTGGCACTGGTTAGGCTGGCTGCCAGCAACTGAAATACGCGCACCAGACGCCGCTTTGGCGTTTGCTAGACAGAAGAGGGTAAATGATGGGCTTTGGTCAGGTTCGGCAGCACCGCTTGTCGGATGACATCGTGGCGCAACTGGAAGCCATGATTTTAGAAGGCACCCTAAAAGCGGGGGATCGACTCCCGGCAGAACGGGCGCTGGCCGAGCAATTTGGCGTGTCGCGCCCGTCACTGCGCGAGGCCATCCAAAAGCTGACGGCCAAGGGACTGCTGGTCAGTCGGCAAGGCGGCGGTAACTTTGTAGTGGAATCCTTGGGGGCTACCTTCAGCGATCCCTTATTACACCTGCTGGAAAATAACGCCGATGCTCATCGCGATCTCTTGGAGTTTCGGCATACCCTAGAAGGCACCTGCGCCTACCATGCGGCCTTACGCGCCACTGAATTGGATCGTCAGCGCCTCACCGAAGCCTTCGAGCTGTTGCAAGACTGCTATGCACGGCACAACGACATCAGTCGGGTTGAGGAGGGTGCAGCGGATGCGCGTTTTCACCTAGCCATCGCTGAAGCCAGTCACAACGCTGTGTTGCTACACACCATTCGAGGGCTGTTTGATTTATTGCGGCGCAACGTAGTGACCAACATCGGCGGTATGTACGCCTTGCGCACTGAAACCCGCGACATGCTGATGAAGCAGCACCGCGCTTTGTTTGAAGCCATCATGGAGCGTCAGCCCGAGCAAGCCCGCGCGGTGTCTAATCAACACATCGACTATGTACAGGAAGTGTTAACCGAAGGGGCGCAAGAAGCCCATCGGCTGGCCCGTGCGCAAAGGCGGCAAAACACTGAGGAGCGCTCCCTCAAGCAGTAAGGCTAGAGGGAGTAAGGAGCGGTTTGGCTGGTCTCTCCGCTCCAGAGAGGGGTTGGCTTCAGTCTTCTTTGCCTTTGCTGCGAATGGCGCGTTGGATTTCACGGTCAGAATCGCGCTCGCGCTCAGTGTCGCGCTTGTCGTATTCCTTCTTACCCTTGGCCAAAGCGATTTCGCATTTGATCAGGTGCTTTTTCCAATACAGCGCCAAGGCTACGCAGGCATAGCCTTTTTGTTGCACTGCACCAAATAGCTTGCCTAGCTCGCGTTTATGCAGCAGCAGTTTACGGGTGCGCGTGGGATCAGCGATCACATGGGTGGATGCTGTTTTAAGCGGGGTGATGTGACTGCCCAAGAGCCAAGCCTCGCCGTCTTTGAGCAGCACATAGCTGTCCACCAACTGGGCTTTGCCGGCGCGCAGACTTTTAACTTCCCAGCCGGACAGGGCGACACCTGCCTCGAATTTCTGTTCGATGAAGTAGTCGTGCAGCGCCTTTTTGTTGAGCGCGATGGTTCCGGAGGGGTGTTTCTTTTGTTTAGCCATAAGGATGCATTATAAGGAGTTGTGCGGTCTGGCGATATGCTCACCGCAGGAAACTTGAGGGGGGCGGGATAATCCCTGACAATGCCCACTCTGTCTGGTACTGATGGCGCTGCCATGGGTGCTGAGATTAACCGGCCTGCAATGAAGTGATCCATAGATGACGACGCATATCCACCGTTCGGCTTTGCTGCCCTATCCTGCGCAGGCTCTGTTTGACATGGTCAACGACGTGGCCAGCTATCCGCAGTTTCTACCTTGGTGCTCAGCCAGTGAAGTGCTTTCTGCCACCGCCACCGAGATGCGCGCTAGTATGACCGTGGCCAAAGGCGGTTTTAGTCAGCGTTTTATCACCCATAACCAGTTGGTTCCCGGTGAGCGCATCGAAATGCTGCTGGAAGAAGGGCCGTTTCGCAAACTGCATGGCATCTGGGAATTTAAAGTCCTGAATGAGACGGCCAGCAAAATCAGCCTCGATCTTACCTTTGATTATGCAGGGCCGCTGGTCAAGTTGACCCTTGGCCCGCTGTTCAATCATGCCGCCAATACACTGGTGGATGCTTTCTGCACGCGGGCTCGCCAGTTGTATGGATAAGCGAGTCGCCATCGAAGTGGTGTACGCCCTGCCAGAGCAGCAAGTACTCATCAGCCTATCGGTAACACCTGACACCACCGCGCGCGCCGCCGTGCTGCAGTCGGGCATCGGCGCGACCTTTCCAGCGCTGGATTTGGCCCAAGCCCCGCTGGGCATCTTCGGCAAACGCCTACAGCGCCCGGAACAGCATGTGCTGCATGAGGGCGACCGAGTGGAAATCTACCGCCCGCTATTAGCTGATCCTAAAGAGATCCGGCGACAGCGAGCGGCGCGTGTTGCTAAGTCTAGCTAGTCATTGGTGATGGCTGGCCTTGAGGAAAATCCTGTGAGCAGTCTTTTTTGGTACGACTTTGAAACCACCGGCATTCTCCCTAGCCGAGACCGGCCCATGCAGGTGGCGGGCATTCGCACCAATGAGGCGCTGGAGGAAATCGGCGAACCGCTGAACCTGTATTGCCGCCTATCTGATGACATCCTTCCGCATCCGGCGGCCTGCGTGATCACCGGCATCAGTCCGGGCATCTTGCAGGAGCGCGGTTTGCCGGAGCCCGCTTTCATGGCGCAACTGCATCAGCAACTGATCCAGCCAGGTACCTGTAGTGCCGGATACAACAGCCTGCGTTTTGATGATGAAGTGGTGCGCTACAGCCTATACCGCAACTTTTTCGATCCCTATGCCCGCGAGTGGCAGGGCGGTAATAGCCGTTGGGATCTTATTGATCTGGTGCGTACAGCCTATGCATTGCGCCCGGAAGGGATCATTTGGCCGGAAGACAACGGGCGCGTCACCCTCAAGCTTGAGCGTTTGACCGCGGCTAATGGCCTAGAGCATGGCCAAGCCCACGATGCGCTCTCCGACGTGCGGGCCACTATTGCGCTGGCTCGCTTGATCCGCGACCGTCAGCCCAAGCTGTATGACTACCTGTACCAACTGCGCCAAAAAGCGCAGGTGCTGCAAAAAATCACCCTGCTTAAGCCAATACTGCATGTGTCCGGACGCTTCTCTGCTGAGCGGCATTATCTCTCCGTGGTATTGCCACTGGCATGGCATCCGACCAACCGCAATGCGCTGATTGTCTGCGACTTAACCGCAGAGCCTTCACTGCTGTGGGAAGAAAGTCCGGAAACCCTGCGGCAGCGCCTGTATACCCGCCGCGATGCTTTGGCCGAGGGTGAGTTGCCGGTGCCTTTGAAGCTGGTGCACGTCAACCGTTGTCCGGTGTTGGCTCCGCTGTCCGTGTTGCGTCCTGCTGACCCTGAGCGCTTGGGTATCCATCTGGACAGTTGTTTGGCTAATGCGCGGCGCTTGGAGGAACACCAAGGGCTTTGGCAGCCTAAGCTTTCCGCTATTTATGCAGAGCAAGCGATGCCCTCAGCCGTCAATGACCCTGAGCAGAAACTGTATGAAGGTTTTATCAGCGACGCGGATCGGCGTTTGTGTGAGCAGGTGCGGCATGCTACGCCTGCACAGTTGGCTGGTTCCGCTTGGGCATTTGCTGATGCGCGCTTGCCTGAGTTGCTGTTTCGTTACCGGGCGCGTCATTTCCCGGAGAGCCTCTCAGTGGCAGAGCGGCAGCGTTGGCAGTCGTTTTGTGCTGCACGTTTAAGCGACCCCCAAGCGGGGGCGCCAATGACACTAAACGCATTCGAGCAACAGGCTCGAGAATTATTATTGGCAGGCACAACAACTGCAAAAGCAGCAGAATTGCTAAGGCAATGGGGCGACTATGGGCTGCGTTTACAAGCAGCTTATCGATTGCCATAAACCTATTTTGATCTCGGATGATTCCGGGCCTTATTCAGGCCCGGCGGGCAGGGGTTAATCCTGCCTTATCATCAGACCCTGCTCTAAGCGGGAATGTCCCACCTTGCACAAGAGCGGGCAGCCTAGCGTTCTTGCTCAAGCACTATTCGAGCAAAGAAGCCCAAGCTTCAACGGTGTCAGCACCCCAAGTGGCTTTCCACTCTTTCAGGGCTTTGTGATTGCCGCCTTTGGTTTCAATCACTTCACCGGTGTGCGGGTTTTTGTATTGCTTGACGCGGCGCGCGCGCTTGCTGGTAGTAGCGGTAGCCACTTTGCTCGCAGCAGGTTGTTTGAACAGGCGAGACTCAGGGTCTAGCAGTCCAATAATGTCACGCAGGGACTTCTGGTACTCACCCATCAGGGTGCGCAGTTTGCTTTCAAACTCAAGCTCTTGTTGCAGCTTGCCGTCTTGGGAAAGAAGCTTCAGACGCTCCTGAAGTTTTTTAATTTCTTCTTCGGTTGAGCGGTATTCATTGACAATGGACATATGGCTTACCTGTACTTTTGTGGAGCCTGATGAGAGTTGCGCCTTCAATAATAATAGGAGGCTATCAACAAGTAAACATAAGAAGACTTACCGAGGCTTATTTCATACTTGTACGACTGTACAGTTTTGATTGCTAAGGCGGCTGTTTATCAGTAGGCAAGCGCCCGTAGTTTAGCTTTAAGCACTGTGCAGGCTCGCTCGATTCTTGGCCAAGCCCTGAGATTGCTACTAATTGATTCAGCTTAATTTTGTGCATTCAGCTCTTAAGTATGCCAGAAACTTTTGCCAATGCCTTTGCGGGGGCTGTGCGCTAGAATGCGGCATTCTTATGCCTCTGGAGCACTGTGTAATGCGTACTTTCAGGCTGGTTATCGCCTGTCCCGACCGGGTTGGAATTGTCGCCAAGGTCAGTAATTTTCTGGCTACCTATAATGGTTGGATTACCGAGGCCAGCCATCATTCGGATACTCAGAATGACTGGTTTTTCATGCGCCATGAAATCCGCGCTGACTCCTTGCCCTTTGACCTTGAAGGCTTTAAGCACGCCTTTGCACCCATTGCCCGCGAGTTTGCCATGGAGTGGCGCGTCACCGACTCGGCCCAGCGCAAGCGCGTGGTGTTGATGGCCAGCCGGGAGTCGCATTGCTTAGCCGATTTATTGCACCGTTGGCACAGTGGGGAGCTTGATTGCGATATTCCCTGTGTCATCGCTAACCACGATGACTTGCGCAGTATGGTGGAATGGCATGGTATTCCTTATTTCCATGTGCCGGTAGAAGCCGGACGCAAGGAGGAAGCCTTTGCCAAGGTTACGCAGTTAGTCCGTGAGCAAGCCGCTGATGCCATAGTGCTGGCGCGTTATATGCAGATTTTACCCTCAGCACTCTGCCAAGAGTTTGCCGAGCGGGTCATTAATATCCACCATAGTTTTCTGCCGTCTTTTGTGGGGGCTAAGCCTTATCATCAAGCCTCGTTGCGCGGGGTAAAACTGATTGGTGCCACCTGCCATTATGTGACCGAAGAGCTGGATGCGGGGCCCATTATTGAACAGGATGTAGTGCGGGTTACCCACCGCGACAGCATCGAAGATATGGTGCGCTTTGGTAAGGATGTCGAGAAAATGGTCTTGTCACGCGGGCTGCGTTATCACCTAGAGGATCGCGTGTTGGTGCATAGCAACAAAACAGTGGTATTTGACTGAGTTTTTGCAGGGGCTCAAAGGCAGGCCGTTACTTTTGGATAACGGCCATTGCAAAAACTGCATTATTATTGCTGTTCAGCCTGTTGTTTTTGTTTCTCTTTTTCGAATTTTTCCAGATCCTTCTGGAAGGCTTGGTCAAGCAAACTGGCTCTTTTGCGCCAAGGTTTGCGTTCAGGGTCGGGTTGTGCCGCGTAAGTGGTGACGTCTCCGCCATAAATGTTTTGGTAGCGTTGCGCCTGACGTTCAAGCTCAAGACGCAGTTCTTCTTTGGTCACTGAGTCAACCTTTCCTTTTCTGTTTAAAAGACATATGCCTGATGGGCCTGCCGTAATAGCAACAGCAAGCTGCGCTAATTGAAGCCTTGGATAAGGACTTTTTCAATAACTAAGGCGGCCGAACACTTGCTGTTCAAACGCGCAGGCATTCGCCCTAAGCGCCGCAAGGCACTTTCCCCTCCATGATAACTCGATTTGATGTCCGGTTCAGCGCTTAGCTTTGCGTTAACAGCGCAGGTGCTACAGCCTTGCGTTGCTTGAGGCTTGGGCCTTCTGTGACAGCCTGATGCAGGCCTGCCGCGCATTTGTTTCTTTATGTTAAAAATGAAAAACATTATCATCGGTTAGCAAAGTCATCTGGTATCTATGTACGGATGGTGTGGTGATGCAGGTGCGAGTTAGAGCGGTTTAGGTCGCAAACGCAAGCACTGTGCCGCCCCAGCTATCGGCCATCCGGTGTCTACCGGCTTGAGCGCTCCACCGACGGAGGTTTCATCATGAGCAGCATATCCGCGTCATCAGGATTTCCCTTAGCCATGGCCAGTGAAGACAGCGCCGTGCGCATCATCGCCTTGCAGGGTGGTTCTACCCTGAGTAAGCGCCTGACGGAAATGGGCCTCAATGTGGGCAGCGAAATTGTGGTTCGTCAGCGGCAGGGCGCGAGCGGCTTGGTGATTTCCCGTGGTGAAACGCGCTTTGCACTGGGCTTTGGCATGGCCAGTAAAATCATGGTCTGCCCGGTCTGAGGCTGACTTAGGCTGCTCCGGTGGCCCTTGGATATCGAGAGAGGAACAGTAATGTTGAAAGACCTATCGGTGGGTGAGCGTGCCCGCATTGTCGGCTTCAGTGAGGGCAGCAGTGCCTATCGACGTAAACTCCTGTCCATGGGCTTAACCCCCGGTGCTGAAATCAGCATCACCCGGGTGGCTCCCATGGGCGATCCCATTGAGATTCGCGTGCGTGGTTTTTCCCTGTCGCTGCGTAAAGCCGAGGCTGAAGCATTGACCGTGGAGCGCATTTGATGGAGCAGGCTCACACCATAGGTTTGGTCGGCAACCCCAATTGCGGCAAGACCACGCTGTTTAACGCCCTGACGGGATCTAAGCAACGGGTCGGTAACTGGCCGGGGGTGACCGTTGAGCGCAAAAGTGGCGAATACCGCCATCAGGGCGTTCAGGTTGAAGTGGTGGATCTGCCCGGTACCTATTCGCTGGACGTGGTCGATCACGAAGTCTCTCTTGATGAGCGCGTGGCCCGTGATTATGTACACGACAACGATGCCCACCTGATCGTTAATATCGTCGATGCCTCCAACCTTGAACGTAACCTCTACCTGACTACCCAGCTGTGCGAGATGCAAGTACCGCTGCTGTTGGTGGTCAACATGATTGACGTGGCCGAATCCAAGGGCATGCAATTGGATGTGGCGGCGCTGTCTGCCTCCTTGGGTTGCCCGGTGGTGCCGATCGTTGCCTCAGAAGGTCAAGGCATCGAAGCACTGAAGCAGGCCATTCAAGCGGCGCTACAACAGCCGGTACGCCCCAGCCTCTGCGTGCGCTATGAGGATGCACTGGAAAGTGCGGTAAACAGCCTCGCACCGCTGCTGCCCTCCACAGGTTTAGCCCCGCGTTGGTTGGCCGTGCGTTTACTGGAAGGCGACGATTTAGCCCGTGCAGTGGCAAGCCCTGAGGCGCAAGAAGCCGCGGCCAAGCTCGCCCAAGCGCTGGGTGAAGACATGGATATCATGGTGGCCGATGCGCGCTATGGTGTGGCTCACCAAGTGGCTAGTGTGGCCGTGACACACTCCGGGCATGTTACCCGCGACCTGTCCGATCGGCTGGATCAGATTGCCCTGAATCGGCTGCTGGGTTTGCCGATTTTCTTCTTCATGATGTACCTGATGTTTATGTTCACCATCAACATCGGCGGCGCGTTCATCGACTTTTTCGACTTAGCAGCGGCGGCTCTGCTGGTGGATGGCTTCGCTGCGCTGCTGACTAGCTTTGGCACGCCTGATTGGCTGACGGTGCTGCTGGCTCAAGGCGTTGGCGGTGGTTTGCAGGTCATTTTGACCTTTGTGCCGGTGATCGGCTTTTTGTACCTGTTCCTCTCGGTGCTGGAGGATTCGGGGTACATGGCGCGGGCGGCCTTCGTCATGGATCGCTTCATGCGCTGGGTTGGCTTGCCGGGTAAATCCTTTGTGCCGCTGATCGTGGGCTTTGGCTGCAATGTCCCGGCGATTATGGCTACGCGCACGCTGGAGCATCGCCGCGACCGGCTGATGACCATCGCTATGGCACCCTTTATGTCCTGCGGCGCGCGCTTGCCGGTGTATGTGCTGTTTGCGGCGGCTTTCTTCCCGGAGAATGGCCAGAATGTGATTTTCAGCCTGTACCTGATCGGTATTCTGATTGCCGTTTTGACCGGGCTGGTGCTGAAGAAAACCCTGTTGGAAGGTGAGGCCACGCCCTTCATCATGGAGCTGCCTTCTTATCACCTGCCAACCTTGCGCGGTGTGCTGACCCATACTTGGTCGCGGCTGAAGGGCTTTATCTTCCGAGCAGGGCGGGTGATTGTGCCCATGGTGCTGGTATTAAATGTGCTGGGCTCCATTGGCACGGATGGCTCCTTCGGTCACGAAAACACTGAAAAATCCGTATTGGCCGCCGCTGGCCGTACCTTAGCGCCAGTGTTTTCGCCCTTTGGCTTGAATGCGGACAACTGGCCTGCCGCGGTGGGGATTTTCACCGGCGTATTGGCTAAGGAAGTGGTGGTGGGCACCCTGAACGCCACTTACAGCGCCATGGCTGCCGAGGAGCAGCCCGATGCTGAAGAGCCGCCCTTTGAGCTGTTCAGTGCGTTGTCGGCGGCCTTGGCTACCATTCCAGTGAATCTAGTGGATGCACTGGGGCATTGGGCTGATCCGTTGGGCTTGGGCGCTGATCAGGCGGACGCTTTGGGCGAGGATGTCGGTGCCGGTACCTTTGGCACCATGGCAGCGCGCTTTGATGGCATGGCCGGAGCCTTTGCCTATCTGCTGTTCATCCTGCTGTATTTCCCTTGCACGGCTGCTACGGCTGCTATCTATCAAGAGGCGGGTGGGCGTTGGAGTGCCTTTGTAGCCATCTGGACGACTGGGCTGGCTTACGGTGTGGCTACGCTCTTTTATCAAGCTATGACTTGGGCAGAGCATCCGTTGTCGTCGCTACTTTGGGTGGCGGGCATGGCGGGGGGCTTTGTGTTGGCCTTTGTATTACTGTGGTGGGCGGGCCGTAGTGCGGCGCACCATGAGTTGATCTTGCAGACCAGCAAGGGAGGCTAGGCGTGCTATCGCAGCTCAGTGAGTCTTTACGTCAGCAGGGGCGCGCCAGTCTGAGTGACTTGGCTCAGGCCTTGGGCAGTAGCCCTGAGGCGGTGGAGGCTATGTTGCAGCGTCTGGAACGCAAGGGCCGCGTGCGCCGTCTACCTGAGGGTTCAAGCTGCAATAAACCCTGCTGTGGCTGTAATCCGGCAACACTGGTGATTTATGAGTGGTGTGACCCTGAGGACTCCGTGGGCTAGACACACAAAAGGCCGATCGCAATGATCGGCCTTTTGCTAGGGTGCATGGCCAGCCAGTCTGTGCTTAGTGAGGGGTTTTCTCATCCAAGGGGCGACGCAAGCCGGTGATCATCGACAGAGGCAGGTTCTCGCGCAGCCGATAGCTCTCAAAGAGCGCAGCCGCTAGATGCAGGCAGACCAGTCCAAACAGGGCGTTGGCCATGCCTTCATGGAGCATCAGGGGCAAATCCTCACCCCAGAAATACTCGACTTCCTCCATCAAAAAGCCGGTGACGCCTAAACCAAACATGAGCAGCATCATGGCGATCATCACCAGCGCCCCAATGGGCGAGTGACCTAAGCGATGATAAGGCTGCCCAGCCCGTAGCGCCCTAAAGTGAGCGGACAGACGCGCGCGCGTCGGCCAAAAATCGGCCCAGCGCGCTGCCGGTGTACCGATGAATCCCCAAGCGCTGCGGATGAGCAGCCAGCCTAGTGCGTAGTAGCCAAAGCCACGGTGCCAAGCCTCACCCGGCTCAGTCAGTGCGTAATTGGCGACAAAGGCGCTGGCCAGAGATCCATGAAAGAGCCGCACCACAGGATCCCAAAGGCTTAGGGAAGCCATCTTCATCAGCCCTCGACGTTCTCTTTCACAACCTTGCCGCTGACCGGATCAAAGTAGATTTCGACTTTGCGCTTGTTCTTGTCGTAGCCGTAGATTTCGTAGCAGTTGCCGCCAGTGACTTTGAAGTTTTTGATGACATAGCCCTCAGCCTTGAGCTTCTCTTGGAAGGCGACCTGATCTTGCCATTGGGATTTGTCAGCGGTGGTGCACTCGGTTTTAGCAAAGGCTAAGGGAGTGGCAAGTGCGAGGGACAGCAGCAGTAGTTTTTTCATGGGGGAGGCCATCTTGTTGAGTTGTTGTGGGCGATTGTGTGGGGTAATTCTTAAGTACAGCTTAAGAGGTATTAAAGGCACTTAAGTTGATCAATGGGGAAAAGCGGGTAAAAAAAAGCCGCCTGAAGCGGCGGCTTTCGTAGCGGTCAGTGGCCGCTAGGTACTACAGAAGAATGGTGGCTGATGATGTGCCAGTCGTCACCATTCCATTGGTAGGCATAGGTGTAGCGGGCGGGAACCACTTTGGTTTCGTTGCCTTCTTTTAGGGTGAAGGTGTAGTGGCCACTGTCCACTGCAGTGTTGCAGCCGATCTGGATTTGCCGGTGGTCAATTTTGCCCACGGGGTTTTTAGCCAGAAAGTGCTCGAAATAATCCTTTTTCTCAGCAGGCGTCAGGCGGGCTTTGCCGGAAACGGTAGGCAGCAGAATGGACTGCTCAGCATAGCGTTCAACCACTTTGTCTGAGCTGCCGGTTTGCAGTGCACTATTCCAGCGGTCAAACAATGCGGCAATTTCATCCTGCGTGGCTTGTTTGCACTGGCCTGCAGCAGGTGATGTGGCGGCATAGAGATTTTTTTCGGCGTAGGCAGAAGAGCAGAGCAAGGCAAGGCTGAGGGTGCTCAGGATGAGTGTTACCGATTTTTTGAGGTGCATGGCTGTACTCATGGGGGTGGCGTGATTTTTGCTAAAAGCAGCCCAGAGAGTAGAGGGCTTTTGAATGCGCTCCTATTGCAAAAGTTTTGCTAGATTTTTCACCTAAATTTCACAAGGCTGGGGTATGGCTGTAAAGCAGGCTATCTGGGCCGTCATGGGGTTTTAGGCGCTGGAAATCGCCGACCAACGGTAAGGTTCGGCGATGCTTAGGCTGGCATTAGTGGGGGTTGCTCGGCAGTTGAAAGCGCGTTTGGGAGCCATCGCTGTTGCGTTGAGTGATGCGGATAGGCTGGCCCTGTGCGTCTAACTGTACTTGGCCGATGCCGGAGTGATTCCACAGTTGCTCGCCGCGCTGCGCGGGGTCTGGCGTGCAGGGAATGATCTGCAAGCGCCGCCGTTTGGTCAGGCGGTTCAAGGGGGAGCCGGGGGCGTACAGCCAGCGATTTAAACGATCAAAGCAGCGCAGCAGGGTGGCTGGAAATTCATTTTTGATGCCGCTGCTGGTGACTTGCCAAATCTGCGGGCCATCCTGCTGACGATGGCGGATCAACACCTGATAGGCGAAGGAGTAATGCACATCGCCTGAGAGTATCAAGTAGTGCGCTGGTGTGCGCGAGTGGCAGAAGATATTAAGGATGGTCATGGCCGCGCCGCGATGGGCCATCCAGTTTTCAGCATCTACCAGCAGCGGGTAGCCGGCCCACGTAAAGAGGCGTTGCACCGCTTCAATCAGTTTAACGCCAAAGATCGGCGCGGGTGAGACGATCACCGCGCCCGGCTTATCGAGCAGCTCACTTTGCAGTTCGCAGAGGGCTTCCCAGTCCATAAGGCCGGAGGGACGCGACAGGATGTGTTCGTTACGCCAGCGGCGAGTGCGGGTGTTGAGCACGATCAGCGGCGGTTGAGTCGGCAGGCTGTAGTGCCAGCGGTCGAAGCTCAGTAGGCGATCAATCATCCGGTCTTGTTGCGGGCCATCAAGGTGCTGCTGTTCGGCGGGTGTGCTTAGCAGGGCACGTAGCTCAGGCAGCCAATCGCTGAACTGCTCCGGGGCGTTACCCCAGCCTTGGCAGAGCAAATAGCCCAGCAAAGCATTGCCGACAATCCGCCGTGAAAAGGGGTGTTGATAAACCGTCTGCTCCCAACTGGCGGAGAGGTTCCAGTCATCGGTGATGTCGTGATCGTCGAAGATCATCAGGCAGGAAATGTGCGCCATGGCTCGGGCCGCCTGCGGTAGCTCGGCAACAAAGGCGCTGATGATCTGGGCTTCATCCTCATAGCGCTTGCTAAAACGGCTGGGCAACTCAGGTTTGGGCGTCTGGATCAGTTGCCAAGGAGTAGGCGACCAGACCAGCAAATACATGGCCAATACTTCGGCTAGGCTGATCAGGTGATTGTGGGCGCTGGCCGTGGTGAATACCGGCTTGCGCACGCCGCCAAAGAAGCGTTCGCGCAGGTCCTCACTGGATTGGTAGGCCGGTAGCAGGTCTTCCCGGCAGTAATAGGTGGCCGGATGCGCGTAGAGCGCGGCGCTGTCGCTGACGCGCGCGCCTTCTAGTTGTTCATCGTAGAGGCCTAGCCGTGCAATCAATTGATGAATGGCCACCAGCATGGGGCCTGCGACATCATCGGCATAGATTTGGTCGCCGCTCATCATCAGCAGTGCCGGGTAGCTGGCGGGGTGAGCAGCGGCTTCTGCCAGTAGCTGATCGACTTGCAGTAGTCCGTCGGAGCCGGGATGGTGGGGCTTGCGACAGGAACCGTGTAGCAGGTGATCCATGCGTTGGCGTAGCACAAAGTGTGGGCGCTGCTGACCGGGGTAGAGCAGATGAGCGGCCCAGTCAGCAATGGCGGGCTGCTGTGGCTGATCGGTGATCTGCAAGTCGTATTGGATGAGGCTGTCGAAGGGCAGTGCTTCTTCTAGCCGGATATCAATGAGGTGCAACCAGGCATGGTGGCCTATGGGTAGCCGCTGGCAGCGACTGTCGTCCAGCTCCAGCGTGTATTCCAATCGGTCATGGCCATCGTGGCAGGCATGGCTTAGCTGTAAACGCAAGGGCAGCGGTCTGGAGGCGGCCAACCAGAGCACCAAGCGTTGGGGTTCCAAGCGCCGTAGCAGGGGGCCAGCCAACACAGCAGGGAGCGTTTCACAGACAGATTGAGAGGAATAACGCATCGGGGTTCCTTAGTGAGAGCAGTGGCACACAGGGTATTCAGTCCGCTGAGACTAACGCGATGACTCATGGAGACTGACCCGCCGTATTGCTGGAAATTCCCTCGCAATCGGACGTAGGCGACAGGGTGTATTGCACATGATTGGATTAGAATATGCGCCGCCCTTTTCCCTTATTTTTGCCTGAGTCTACTTCATGATCTCCAGAACGCTACGTGCTCTGTGCCACCTACTGGTGGGTATGGTTGCCTTGAGTGCGGCCTCTGCGCTCCATGCAGCGCCGCCCGCCGTTAAGCCCGCTGCCAAGCTGGAGTTGGCTTCAACCAGTGCCTTGGTGGTAGACCTAAGCAATGGTCAGGAGGTCTATTCAAGCTTCCCGGATGCAGTGGTGCCCATTGCCTCCATCACTAAGCTGATGACCGCCATGGTGGTATTGGACGCTAAATTACCCATGGATCAGTTGCTGGCCGTTGAGATCAAGGATAATCACGACCTTAAAGGCGTGTTTTCACGGGTGAAACTCAACAGCCAGTTGTCACGCCGAGAGATGATGCAGTTAGCGCTGATGTCTTCGGAAAACCGCGCCGCGGCGACCTTAGGCCATCATTATCCCGGTGGGCATCGGGCGTTTGTGGCGGCGATGAACGCCAAAGCGCGGGCTTTGGGGATGCGTCGCACGCGCTTTGCTGAGTCTACAGGGCTATCTAGCCAGAACCTTTCCACCGCGCGGGATCTGATCACACTGCTGAAAGCGGCGCGCCAGTACCCGATGATCCGCGAGCTGAGCACCTCGACCAATAGCGACACCCGTTTCCGTTCCCCAAGCTATGCCCTGAGCTTTTTCAATACCAATCCCTTGGTACGGGGTGGCAATTGGAACATCCAAGTCAGCAAAACCGGGTTTACTGATGAAGCAGGCCATTGTTTGGTGATGCTGGCTGATGTAGGCCGTCGGCCCATGGCTATTGTGCTCTTGGATTCGCTGGGTAAATCCAGCCGCTTTGCTGACGCCAATCGTCTGCGCCAGTGGGTGGAGACCGGTAAGAGCACGCCATTGCCTGCTGAAGTACGTAATTACCGGCAGCAAAAAGCTAAGCGCCTGTATCAGATGACCGCACGGCGTGGTTGACGACAATTTGATATAGATGCCGTTTTAGTAGTGGCCTGCAGGGGGCTGTGTGACGTCCGCCAGAGATACGCTTGGAGGTCGCCCGCGTTTGACGCGATACATGGCTTGGTCTGCCTGTTTGCACAGCTCTAGCTCGTTTTGGCCATCCTCAGGGAAGAGGGCGATGCCGATACTGCATGAAATGCTTAGGCTGTGCTCACCCAGTTGGAAGGGCTGCTGAAGCGCCTCATGCAGTTGTTCTGCGCCCTGTTGGGCCGCCTGTGCGTCGGCTATCTTGCTGAGTAGGGCAACGAACTCATCACCACCAATCCGTGCCAAGGTGTCGGCCTCTCCTAGGCAGGCCTGCATGCGCAAAGCGGCATCGTGCAGCAGCTTGTCGCCAGTGGCATGACCATAGATGTCATTGATGGGCTTGAATTCATCAAAGTCGATGAACAGCACTGCCAGCCGATGATGATCGCAGCGTGCTAGGGTTAAGGCTTGTTGCAGGCGCTCGCTGAAGAAGGCGCGGTTGGGGAGCCCGGTGAGTGCATCGTGGCGGGCCATGTGGCGCATCTGTGCTTCAATGCAACGCCGTTCACTGATGTCACGAGTCACGCACAGCAGCCCGACAAAGTCGCCGCTTGCTTGGCGCATCCCTGAGAGGGTTGTTTCTGTCCACACCGTGGAGCCATCTTTGCAGCGCTGCTCTAATTCCAGTCGTAGATCGGGCGTGGCTCGGCCTTGGCGTAAGGCATCCAGTACCTGCGCGATACAGTCGTGTAGCTGTATGACTGAGGCAGGAGTCAGGCTGTGATCGAGGCTGTGCTGCATCACTTCGCTGACACTGTAGCCGCGCAGCTTCATGACCGAGGGGCTGACGTAGGTGCAGTTGCCCTGTAGGTCGATAGTCCAAATCACATCAGTGGCGTTTTCTGCCAATAGGCGGTAGCGCTCTTCGCTGCTGCGCAGGGCTTGCTCGGCCTGTAGGCTCTGTTGCAGGGCTTGGCTTAGACGACGGTTGATGCTCCAAGTGTAGAGCGCCATGGCGTAGGCGAGTAGCGCCAACAGCGTGCCGATGTACATCCATGTGGGGTCAAAGTGGCTGACCCTAGCTTCATATAAAAAGCCGTCTAGGCTGAAATCTTGTGGCAGTAGCCCAAGGTTGGCATAGGTTTGTGCCATGTGCTGCCAGCGCCCGGTGTGCATGTAACCGAGTTCGATCAGCTCAGGTTGCAGCATGAAGCGCATTTGCTCAGCCTGATAGCGGTAGAAATCCAAGCTGTGCTCTTGGGAATAGCGACTCTGGATCAGCTGGCCGATTTCCTCCGGATGCTGCATGGCGTATTGCCAACCGCGCAAGCTGGCTTCCCGGAAGGCATGCACGCGGTCAGGGTGTTGATGGATTTCCGCCTCGCTGGTGAACAGGTTATCGCCATAGAAATCAATGCCTACTGCGCGCGGGGTATAGATCTGAATGGGGATGCCGGCTTGAGCTAAATAGTAGGGCTCATGGCTGATATAGGCTGAAATGGCAGCGACTTTGCCATCAATCAAATCTTGCGGGCTAAAGCTGTGCGGCAGTTGGATAAGGCTTTCTGGACGGACACCGCCGAGCTGGAGATAGGCGAGTAACTCATCGGAGTTAGGTTCGATCATGACCCTTTTGCCCGCCAGTGAGTGAATGGACTGGTGAGCCTGTTCTTGACGGGCAATGAGCACTAAAGGCGAGTGCTGAAAGATGACTGCCAGCGCTACTACGGGCTTTCCGGCATTACGCGAGAGCAATAGGCTGCTGGAGCCAATCCCATATTCTGCTTGGCTGTTCAGTACTTGCTCGACAGGGTCGGTATTGCTGTTGGGCTTGGCTTCGAGGATCTGTACTTCTAAGCCTGCTTCCCGGTAGAACCCCTTTTCCAACGCCGCATAATAGCCCGCGAACTGAAAAGAGTGGCTCCATTTCAGTTGTAGTCTGACTTGATGCGGGACGGTGGCTGCTTCTGTTACCAGTGCGCACGGGAGCACTAGCAAGATGAACAGGCAGGAGAGCAGCATCCGGCGTGACTGTGTGTTCAAGTCATATCCCTATGGAGGTACTGGTTAAAGCATAGCAAAGCGGAGTGCGGTTAAAGGGTTTGGATCAGCTCTCTAGTCTGATACCAAGGTGTAAGGCCAAGCCCTCTAGCACGCGGCGCGCTCCATCAAAGTCAAAGTTTTCGAGGGCACTGTGCAGGGGAGCCAAGTTGTTGGCTGGGAACTGTTGTGCCAGCTCTTCAAGCAGGGTCTCGGTGCCATCCAGTGCGCCGCTGTGCATGGCGCGTAATGCGTCTGCTAGCAGCCCCTTAAGGCGCTCAGGATCAGCGGCTTGCATCGGTGGTAGGTTTGAAGGCGCATGGCTACCGGCTGGCGCTGGGGCATAGCTGGCAATCAAGCTGCGCGTTTTGTCCAAGGCTTCTTGCAGTTTTGCAAGGCTGGCAACGGCGCGTTGGCCTTTGCGCAGCCGCTGTTCAGCGCTGGCGGCTTGGCTGGCTACGGCTTCTAAGCCTAGGGTTCCGGCCACGCCCTTTATCTTGTGTACCAGCGCAATAAGGGTTGGCGTATCGGCAGCGGCCATGGCATCTAAGCCTTGTACGTAGTCTTGGGTGAATTTTTGCAGGTAATGCTGATACTGACCGGGGTTTTGGAAGACTTCTAGACCGCGTTCAAAGTTGATGAGTGAGATAGGCGCACTCTGAGGCATCGGCGGCACTGGGCGACTTGGCATCAGGTTGATGGCCTGCGCAGAAGGCGTGGTGTTGGTGGCCGATGATAGGGTTTGCTGCTGGATCAGGCTGATCAGCTCATCGACCTCAAAGGGTTTGGCGATAAAGGCGCTCATGCCACAGGCCGCTGCTTCTTGGCGCTGGCTGTCGAGGGCTCCGGCGGTTAGGGCGATGACGGGCAGTTTTGATAAGCGCGGCGTGGCGCGGATCTGCCGTGTGGCTTCGTAGCCGTCCATGATGGGCATCTGCACATCCATCAATACTAAATCGAAGCTATTGTCTGGGTCGCGGAGGATGGCGAGGGCGGCTTGACCATCAGCGGCAAGGGCTATGCGTGCGCCTGCCTCGCGCAGTAGGCTTTCTGCGACTTCGCGATTAATGTCGCTGTCATCCACCACTAAGATCCGCATGCCCGACAGTGGGTGGTGATTGCTAAGGCGGCTTTTTTCGCTGGGCGCTGGTATGGACTCATTGCGCTGTATAAAGGCTTCTTGTATGGCGCTGTACAGAGCGCTCTCGGTGATGGGCTTGCTCAAAATCAGGTCGATATTTTGAATGCCCGCCTGCGCTTGCAGGTGTTCATGGGCTTGGGCGGTGCTCATCAGGATGATGGGTAACGCGGCATACTTCAGTTGCCTGCGAATCAGCTGTGCCGTATGCAGCCCATCTAGCTCAGGCATCTGGGCATCTAAAAGCACCAAATCGCAGTGGCTTGAGGGCTGTTGCAAATGGGCGAGTAAGGCTGTTCCGGAGGCAAAACTCTGAGCCGTCCAACCTAAGCCTGTGACCAACTGGGCGAGTGCTTCGCGGGCAATGGGGTGGTCGTCGGCAATCAGCAGGTGTTGGGGCGGCAGAGGCTCAACGGGGCTGCTAGCCGGCGCGCTGGCGGCAGCGAAGGGGATTTCAAAGCTGAACTCGCTGCCTTGTCCTGGGTGGCTGGTCAGTTGCAGGCTGCCGCCCATTAATTCCACAAGGTGACGGCTGATGGTCAGGCCTAGCCCGGTGCCGCCAAAGGTACGGGTAGTGGAGGCGTCCGCTTGGGTGAAGGCGTGGAAGATGGCTTCTTGCTTATCCGTTGGAATGCCAATGCCGGTATCGCGCACGCTAAAGCGTAGCAACAGCTGGTTTTGTGCGGGATCAGGCTGTCGGCAGTCGATGCTTACCACCACTTCGCCTTGATCGGTGAATTTGATGGCGTTGGCCGTCAGGTTGATCAGCACTTGGCCTAAGCGCAGTGGGTCGCCCTTGAGGTGGCGCGCGGCGAGGGGTGCAGGGTGGATGATCACCTCAATGGCTTTGCTGTCGATGGCGGCCGACATAATGCTGGCTAGATTGTCGAGTACGTCATTCAGTGGGAAGTCGATCTGTTCCAGCTCAAGGTGACGCGCCTCGATTTTCGACAGGTCGAGGATGTCATTGATGATGCCCAGCAAGGAGCGGCTGGCTACTTGGATTTTCTGCACCATATCGCGGGAAATAGGCGTGAGTGCCTGTTTTTTCAGCAGGTGACAGAGCCCTAGAATGGCGTTCATGGGCGTGCGTATTTCGTGGCTCATATTGGCCAGAAACTCGCTTTTGGTCTGGTTAGCGGCCTCAGCTTGGGCGGTGCGCTCATGCAGGGCTAGATTGAGTTGCTCCAGTTGCTGCTGCGCGAGCTTTTGTTCGGTGATGTCGTGCAGTGTGGTGGAGGAGCCGACGAGGCGGCCATCCGCCCCGCGAATCGGCGACAGGGTAATAGCAACATCAATCAAGCGGCCGTCACGACAGCGGCGTTGGGTGATCAGGCGTGGCAGAGGTTCGCCGCGTTGCAGGCGATACAAGCCATCAGCGGCCTCTGCCAGCCGCTCAGGGGGGACGATCAGACTGCTGAGGGGCCGTCCAATGGCTTCTTTCGCGCTGTAGCCGAAGGTTTGCTCGGCGGCTTGGTTCCAACTGGTGACGATATCGTTCAGTGTCTTGCCGATGATGGCATCACTAGAACTGGCGACGATGGCCGCCAGTCGCGCTTGATCGACCAAGAATTGTTGGCGGCGGGCGCTGTTGATCAGGTGGATATACAAAAAGACTGCCAGCAGCGTGGCAAAGCCCATGATGCCGAGCGCTACATAGCGTGGATCTAGCAGGTTGAGTTCACTGATAAAACGCGGCAGCGCTTTAATCTCCACCAGCCAGGTACGCCCATAGAGTTGCACGAGCGTCTGTTTGGCCAGCCCTTCAATAACCGGCTCATCGGTGCCGATGGAGTGGTAAAACGGCTGGATGATACCTTCCGTCGATTGGTCGTACAGGCTGAGGCTAAATTCACCGTTGCGGAAGTCGAAACCGCTTAGCACTTCATCAATGAGCAGCGGCGTATAGGCTAAGGCTCCAGCCGCTTGTAGGCGTTCTTCTTCAGTGCGAATGCTCATGCCTGAGTGGTAAATAGGCAGCAGCAGCAAAAAGCCCCGGTTTATTTTTTCGGGGGCGATGGCCAGTGTCACTGGGGAGGTCAGGGTGGCGGCATTACGCTGGATGGCCTGCTGTAGGGCCTTTAGCCGGTTGCTTTCTGAGGCGATGTCCATGCCAATAGCCGCCGCTTGGCTGCTGGTTTCCGGTTCGCTGTACTGGACGATCCAGCGATCTCCCGAATGGGCTGTCATGTAGCGAATCTTGAAGTCTGGTTTGCCGTCCAGACGGGCGTTTTCTAGGAAAGCTGCTTCCTGCTCAAGGGGCACGCGCCGGATAAAACCATAGCCGCGTGAGCCGGGGAATTCGCGCTGCAAATCACGCGAGTCGCTGTATTCGCGAAAACGCGCGCGGGTGATGCCATCAATGCCGGGAGTGATGATGACCCCGCGTGTACCGCGCAAGCCATGCTCATAGGACAGCATGCGCTGGCTTAGTTGGCTGATCGCCCGCTCAGCAAGGGCGTTGAAGCGCGCTGTTTTTTTCAGGCCCTGATCGTTTTGCAGGTAGAGGCCCTGTAGCAGCGCTGCTGCACAGCCCAGCAGGAAAAGGGTTAAGGCCATGGCAAGCGGCCGCTGAGAGGGTGTCATGAAGCTCCTGATACGATTTTAAAATCGACTTCACGAGACGTTAGCGCAACTTCTCAGCGCCGCATAGGGACTCGGTAAGGCTTAGCGGGGGCTTAGGCGAGAGCAGGCCGTAGTTCTGGGCTGGCCGGTGTGGCGTGAATGCCTACAGCGGCGGCCAGTGCCATGACATTTGGCAGGTCACAGGCGTACACCAGTACGGTTTGCAGCTCATCGTCTAATGGCTGACTGAACTCCACCAATACGTAGCCACCTTTCTCCGGGTACAGGCTGCTCATCTGCACTTGGATACGGTGCAGCGCCTTGGCCGGTTCGGTTTTGGCCAGTTGTTTGGGTGTCAGGACAAAGTTCACGCTCTTGTCGAAGGAAGCGCTGATCTGCTGAAACAGTGCCTGATAGTTGTCCGCCTGAAACAGCACGGTATCTGGCAAGCTGCCGACGATCATCCATTCGCCCAGTGGAATGGGGAAGCTGTCGTCGTAGTTGATGTCAGGGTTGGCGGCTAGGAAGGCTTCGGGATCAGCGTAGGCTTGGCTGGCTTCATCGGCGATCTGGGCGATTTCCTCATCACTCAGACAGCCGGAGCTGATGCCATTCAAGAGGGCGATTATCGAGGTTTTCAACGGGAGCATTCTCCGTGAGAGGTCAGAGTCGTTTAGCGGAAATGATCCGCACCGGGTCGCGGGGCAGGTCTTGCAGCATCATATTTTTGCGCTCGGTGGACACTTGGGCGATTTGATCGACCACCTCCATGCCGCGCACTACCTTGCCGAACACTGCATAGCCAAAGCCACGGCTGCCGTGGTCGAGGGCGTCATTGTCGCGGTGGTTGATGAAAAACTGACTGGTGGCGGAGTCCTGCACCTGTGTGCGGGCCATGGCCAAGGTGCCGCGCAGGTTACGCAAGCCGTTATCGGCTTCGTTCTTGATCGGTGGCTGAGTTTTTTTCAGTTCAAGGCTGCTGCTGTAGCCGCCTGCTTGCACCATAAAACCCGGAATGACTCTATGGAATAGGGTGTCGTTATAAAAGCCGCTGTCCACATAGGCGAGGAAGTTTTTAACGCTAATCGGGGCTTTTTCGGCGTCCAACTCCAGCTCGATCTCACCGAGATCCGTGCGCAGTAGCACGCTGGGGTTGCGGCCCGCTGCCAGCAAATCGCTGCTCAGCAGCAGGGCGCAGAGGGCAAGGCTAAGGTGTTTCAGCATGGGAATATCCTGTGGGTAAAAAGAGGCGCTGCACTTTAAGGGAACAGGGGGTCTGTTGCGTACTCTTTGATCAACTGAATCAGGGTTTCTGTCGCTGGGCCAGGCGGACTGTTGTGGGTGTAGAGGTAAAAGGTCTGGTGGCGCAGGCTGCCTTGCATCAGGGGGAGACTGCGCAGTCGGCCAGCGTCTAACTCAGGCTCGATCAGGTGCTGCGGTAGCCAAGCAAAGCCTAGTCCGCGCAAGGCGAAGCTGACAGCACTGCTCAGGCTGGCCACTGTCCAAGGCTGTCCGATGGCAGGCCCGTCGCTGGGGTAATGCTGCTGAGCGTCGCCCACCATGATTTGCACCGAGTCTTGCAAGTCCTGCATGTTCAGCTTACGGGCCAGACGGTGCAGCGGGTGTGAGGGATGTGCCACGGCAATCAAAGCCACTCGGCCTAGCTCTAGCACCGGGTAATTTGGAATCACTAAGGGGCTGATGATGACATCGGACTGTTCATTCAGCAGGCGCTCCTGAATGCTGCTCAGTACGCCTTCATGCAGGGCTAGACGACAGCCTCGGCTTTTTGGGTGGAAGGCGCTCAGGCTTTGGGCGAGCCGTGCGGTGGGGTAGGCGGCATCCACGGCCAGTCGTACCTCGGCTTCCCAGCCCTGCTGCAGGTGTGCGGCTAAGGCTTCGAGCTGGTTGGCCTGCTGCAAGAGTTGTCGGGAGCGTTTTAGCATGACCATGCCGTTATCGGTCAGCACCGCTTTGCGGCCTTCGATTTTCAGCAGCGCGATGCCTAGTTGTTCCTGTAGGCGCGCTAAGGTGTAACTAATAGAGGACTGGGAGCGCTGTAAAGCGCGCGCCGCCTGTGCAAAGCCGCCATGTTCGATCACGGCTTGCAGGGTGCGCCACTGGTCCAGCGTGACACGGAGAGGCTTTAAGTAGGTGTTGTTCATGGGGCTCCATCAGCCTGCGGCTAGAGGGATAACTGCCTATAGCCGAGTAAGAATAGAGTTAATCCCGTACCTTCCTGAAGAACCTGTACAGGATGCCAGTGACAAGATCAGCAACAACCCCGGTCGCCCCCTGCTTACCGCCCTGATGGCGATGCGCTGGGTATTTGGCTGATCGCACGCCCATTTTTAGGAATGCCTGATGATGGGGTATGAGTGTGTGACGGTAGCCAAGCATGTCGCTTTACGGATTTACCGAGTGTTGCACTGATCTTCTGCGGGCATTATCGGCAGGCGGGCGCTGTTCAAGGCATCTGAGAGCGCCAGTGGCTGACAGCGGCGCTGCCTATGTTTGAGTGTAGTCTGGCGCAATAGTTCTATGAGTTTTATGCGCGATGCTGTGTGATTGGGATGCACGGCATTCACCGCCCATCGGGCGGACGGGTTAACCTATGGCATCTGACTGATCAGCCCGCTTTGAGGTATTTGCCCTTGTTCACTCCATTTGCCCTGCACGAACGCCTGCTTAAGGCCGTTGCGGAACTCAATTTTACTGAACCGACTCCCGTGCAGGTGGCGGCCATCCCGCTGGCCATGGAAGGGAAAGACCTGCGAGTGACCGCCCAGACCGGCAGTGGTAAAACCGCTGCCTTCCTGCTGCCGGTGCTGCATAAACTGCTGGGGGAAGAGTTCAAAAAAGGTCGGGATGTGCGGGTATTGATCCTGCTGCCAACCCGTGAGCTGGCCCAGCAAACCCTTAAAGAGGTGGAGCGTTTCTCCTGCTACACCTTCATCAAATCGGGGCTGATTACCGGCGGTGAAGACTTCAAAGTGCAGGCGGCCATGCTGCGTAAAGTCCCGGATATTCTGATCGCAACCCCGGGACGGCTGATTGAACACCTAGAAGCCGGTAACTTGGTGCTGCGCGATGTCGCCACGCTGATTCTTGATGAAGCCGACCGTATGCTGGATATGGGTATGTCGGAAGCCGTGCTGCGCTTGGTTAAAGAGTGCCCGCACCGGCCCCGCCAGACGCTGCTGTTTTCAGCTACCACCGGCGGCGTGGCCCTGCGCGAGATGACCGCACAGATACTGCATCAGCCCCAGCATTTGATGCTCAATCCGGTCAGCGAACTCAACGAACAAGTGCGGCAGGAAATCATCACCGCGGATGATCCGGGCCACAAAGAGCGCCTGCTGTACTGGCTGCTGGCCAATGAAAGCTATCAGCGCGCCATCGTCTTCACCAACACCCGCGATATGGCCGACCGACTGTACGGGCGTTTGGTAGCCCGTGAAGTGAAAGCCTTTGTGCTGCACGGCGATAAAGATCAGAAAGACCGCAAAATCGCCATTGAGCGCTTTCGGCAGGGCAATGCCAAGGTGCTGGTAGCCACCGATGTCGCCGCGCGTGGACTGGATATTGATGGCTTGGATTTGGTCATCAACTTCGACATGCCGCGTTCGGGGGATGACTATCTACACCGCATTGGCCGCACTGGGCGGGCCGGAGCGGATGGCGCGGCTATTTCGCTGATCTGCCATAACGATTGGAATTTGATGTCCAGCATTGAGCGCTATTTGAAGCAGCGCTTTACGCAGCGGGTGATTCCGGGGCTGAAAGGCAGCTATCAGGGGCCGAAAAACCTCAAGGCTTCAGGCAAAGCCGCAGGCCCGAAAAAGAAAAAAGCCGATGACAAGAAAGACCCGAAAAAAGCCGCCAGCAAACGGCCTTCTTCGGGATCGCGCACCCGGAATGCGCCTAAGCCCTTAACCAGTCAAGATGGGCTGGCTCCGCTGAAGCGGCGTACGCCTGCGCCTAAGGCTGAGTAAGCCAAATCAGTCAGGGTACGAGGCGCTGGATAAGCGCCGAGTTTCCTGTTGTAGCAGGGCGCTAAAACGCTGCACTAGGGGTGACTGCTCATCGCGGCGGCGCACGAGGCAAATGGCGGTGCTGGCCCCCGGATCGAGTAGGGTGCGGCTGATTACGCCATCAATGTGCATGCGCCCAAAGGACGAAGGCAGCACCGTCACCCCCAGTCCGGTGGCCACTAAGCCGATCAACGTCATGGCTTCGCTGGCCTCCTGCACGATGTGCGGGGTAAAACCGGCGGCGCGGGCCAGCCTCAGTAGTTGGTCATACAGCCCGGTGCCGTAGGTACGCGGAAAGTACACGAAGGATTCCGCCGCCAGTTGCGCCAACTGAATGCCCGCCTGCTGCTGAGCCAGCGGGTGTCCGGCGGGCAGCAGCACGCTTAAGGGTTCGGCAAACAGCTCCAGCGCTTCTAATTCGTCCGGCAGATCGCCAAGCGGACGCAACATACCCACATGCAACTGGCCGTCGTAGACGGCTTGGGCCACGTTGCGGCTGCTGAATTCGCGCAGTTCCAGATGCACCTCTGGGCAGGCGCGCCGGAAGGCCAAAATGGCGCGGGGAATGGTCGGCGTGAAGGGGGCGGAAGAGGTAAAGCCCACCTTGAGTTCCCCCAGCTCGCCGCGTTGCGCGCGCTGGGCCACCTGCACCGCTTGTTGCAGGCGCAGCAGCACTTGGCGGGCCTCAGGCAAAAACAGCTGCCCTGCGGCGCTGAGGCTGACGCGCCGATTGGTGCGTTCAAACAGGCGCACGCCCAATTCTTCCTCCAGCGCTTGAATCTGCTGGCTCAGCGGCGGCTGAGAGATGCCCAGTTGCAAGGCAGCACGGCCAAAATGTAGCTCCTCTGCCACGGCGATGAAGTAACGCAGATGGCGCAATTCCAAGATCAGCTCCCTATTGAGTCGTTAAAGCTATCAAACGAGTCAAACAATATATTGGAACGAAGAATCCCGCCTCTTTATGCTGATGGGCATGCGTTATCTGCGGCAAAACGTCTCAGTTCGCTCGCCAGTCTTGAGGAGCTGCCCATGCACAGCCTTGCTGCTAAATCCCTTGAAGTCTCGCCTAAACCGGCGCGGATTGAGAAGGGTACCGATGCCTTTCGTCGTACCAATTGGGCGCTGTTTTTAGGGGGCTTTATCTCCTTCAGTTTGCTGTATTGCGTGCAGCCGCTGATGCCGGTGCTGTCGCAGGCTTTTGCCGTGAGCGCCACGCAAAGCAGTTTGCCGCTGTCCATTGCTACCCTGACCTTGGCCATTGGCTTGCTGCTGACCGGGCCGTTATCCGATGCTTTGGGTCGTAAGCCGCTGATGCTGGTGGCGCTGTTTAGCGCGGCCTTGCTCACCCTGTTGACCCCCTTGGCTCCGAGTTGGGAAAGCCTACTGATGATGCGCGCCCTGCTGGGGTTGGCGCTGAGCGGTTTGGTGGCGGTGGCCATGTCCTATCTCAGTGAGGAAGTGGAGCCGCGCCATCTGGGATTGGCCATGGGGCTGTACATCTCCGGCAACTCGCTAGGGGGCATGAGCGGACGCTTGCTCGGTGGTCTGTTAGCCGAGGTGCTGCCTTGGCAAGGCGTGCTGGCGGTACTGGGCGGCTTGGCACTGCTGATGGCCTGTTTGTTTTACAAGTGGCTACCGGCTTCGCAGCACTTTCAGGCGCGGCCTCTGAGTTTTGCCAATCTCAATCAAGGATTGCGTTTGCACCTTAGCGACAAAGGCTTGCCTTGGTTGTTTCTGGAAGCCTTTTTGCTGATGGGCGGTTTTGCCACCCTGTTTAACTACATGGGCTATCGGCTGCTAGCGCCACCTTACGAGCTGAGCCTGAGCTGGATAGGGCTGCTCTCAGTGGTGTTCTTGTCCGGGACTTACAGCGCGACACAGGCCGGAGCCTTGGCTGATCGTTTAGGACGGTCACGGGTGTTCTGGCCGACCATCCTGCTGATGCTGATGGGGTTAGTGTTGACGCTCTGTGAGGCACTGCCCTTGATTTTGGCCGGTATGCTGCTGTTCACCTTTGGCTTTTTTGCCGCGCATTCGCTGGCCAGCAGTTGGGTGGGAAGCCGCGTACAGCAGGCGCGCGGGCAGGCGGCCTCCCTGTATTTATTCAGCTATTACTTGGGTTCCAGTGTGGCCGGAACCCTAGGCGGACTGTTTTGGCAGTATGGCCATTGGTGGGGTGTGGGCGGATTTATTGGCAGCTTGCTGGTGCTGGCCCTCCTAGTGGCGCTGTACCTCATGCGTTTGCCTGCACCCAGCGCATCTTAGGGTTCTAAGGTTGGCCACAGTGGCCCGCCACTATCCTGTAGGAGCTTGAACATGATTGATCATCTTGACCATCTGGTACTGACGGCCACTGATCCTGTCGCCAGTACGCATTTTTACATCCAAGTATTGGGCATGCGTTTGGAAACCTTTGGGGCAGGGCGCAGCGCCTTCTGTTTTGGCAATCAGAAAATCAACCTGCATGTGCGCGGTCAGGAGTTTGAGCCCAAAGCCCACCTACCCGTGCCGGGAGCCTTGGATCTATGCTTTGTGGCCGACCGCCCCTTAGAGGCAGTGATTACAGCCTTGCAGCAGGCCAACTGGCCCATCGTCGAAGGCCCGGTGCAGCGCACGGGCGCGACGGGGCCGATTCGCTCTGTGTATCTGCGCGATCCCGATCTGAATTTGATTGAGATTTGCGAGTATCTGTAGTGACAGCAACCTAAATGGCTAACGCGGTGTAGCATCGCGCAAAAACACCATCCGCTCCGGGCTAGACTGCGCTGGGCTGTAGTAGTAGCCCTCGCTGTCAAATTCACAGAGCGCGTCGGGATGATTGAGGCGATGTTGGATCACATAACGCGCCATCAAGCCCCGCGCTCGTTTGGCATAGATGCTGATGATTTTGTATTGGCCGTCTTTGCGGTCGTGGAACTCGGTGTCGATGATGGGCACGCGCAGCAAAGGCCGTTTGATGGCGCTGAAGTATTCGTTGGATGCCAAGTTCAGCAGGAAGGCATGCCTGTGCTGTTCCAGCTCCTCGTTTAGCCACTGGGTGATACGCTCACCCCAGAAGGCGTACAGGTCTTTACCGCGCGGATTGGCTAACTTAGTGCCCATCTCCAGCCGATAGGCTTGCATCAGATCCAGCGGACGCAATACGCCGTAGAGTCCAGACAGTATCCGCAGTTGCTGCTGGGCTTGGGCGAAATCAGCCTCGCTGAAATCATCGGCATTCAGTCCAGTGTATACATCACCTTTGAAGGCCAGCAGGGCTTGCCGCGCATTCTCCGGGCTGAACGGGGTCTGCCAACTGCCGTAACGGGCCATATTGAGGGCGGCCAGCTTGTCGGAAAGCTGCATCAGTTCTGCTAATTCAGCTGGGCCATAAGCCAGCAGCAGCTTGACCAACACCTGCGCCTCAGCAAGGTGCTGGGGCTGGGTGTAAGTGCCGAGCGAGACGGGGCGCTGGTAGTCGAGGGTTTTTGCGGGGGAAATCACCATCAGCATGGGGCGTGCTCCTTGAACCTGAGGCTGATTCTAGCCATTCTGCTGCCTTATAGCGCCAGTACTAGTGCCTTTTAAGGATCGAACCCGACCATGATCGACTGCAACCACGCCCGTTGGCATTCCTCTCACGACTATCGCCCCTTAGAGCGCCGCGCTGAGCGACAGGCTTGGTTGGTGGCCGGTATTACCGGTATCACCATGCTGGTGGAAATCATCGCAGGCTACCTGTATGGCTCCATGGCCTTGCTGGCTGACGGTTGGCACATGGCCTCGCACATGGTGGCCATCGGGCTGGCGGCTACGGCTTACCTGCTGGCGCGGCGTTATGCGGGGGATCAGCGCTTTGCCTTCGGTACTTGGAAGATTGAGGTGCTGGCCGGATTTGCCAGCGCGCTGCTGTTGGTCATGGTCGCGGTGATGGTGATGGTGGAATCGCTGTGGCGGCTGTGGCAACCGGCGCATATTGGCTTTGATGAAGCCCTGTGGGTGGCGGTGTTGGGCCTGATTGTGAACCTTGCCTCCGCATGGTTGTTGCACGATGACCACGAGCATCACCAGCATGGGCATCACGATCACGATCACGATCACGATCACGATCACGATCACGATCACGATGACCATGACCATGACCATGACCATGACCATGACCATGACCATGATGCCGCGCCTAGCAGCCATGGCAAAGACCTGAACCGGCACGCGGCCTTCCTGCACGTAATGACCGATGCCCTGACCTCAGTAGCGGCGATTTTCGCACTGCTGGGCGGCAAGCTGTTGGGTTGGGATTGGCTAGACCCGCTGATGGGCGTAGTGGGTTCCGTGGTGATTGGCCTCTGGGCTAAAGGCTTGCTGATGGAAACCGGCAAGGCGCTGCTGGATCGGGAGATGGACACACCGCTGGTCAAGCGTGTGCAGAGCAGCCTAAGTGAAATCCCCGATACCGAAGTGGTGGATCTGCACCTATGGCGGGTAGGGCGCGCTCAATATTGCTGCTTGGCCAGCGTGGTGACGCATGGTTCCCAGACGCCCGATCAGTACAAAAGCGCCCTACAGCGTTTGCCGGAGCTGGTGCATACCACGGTGGAGGTAAATAGGTGCTGTCGGGAGCAAGGCTACGCCTAAAGAGCGCTTCATGACGGTTTGCAGCAAAAGACTCGCCTTACTGTCATAATCCATAGGGTATTACCAAGAGACCGCCGAACCCTGCAACACAGGTGGCGGCCTCGGGGGGCTCCGAGCCCACTGGCCTCCCGATCCCGCGCACCGGCCCACAGGGGCGGCGAATGCAAGGCGATCTGCACCGAGCAGATCGTCCCGATTCTCGCACAAGGTGATCGCTATGGATGACTACGACAGCAACGGCCCCCAGCCGACCTATTATGTCCTTGATACCAACGTCCTGATTCACGATCCCAATGCGTTGCTGAATTTCCAAGAGCATCACGTGGTCATCCCCATGACGGTGTTGGAGGAGCTGGATAAGCTCAAAAGCGGCAAGCACAGCGTGGCCGCTGAGTGTCGGCAAGCCATACGCCTGATTGATAATCTGCTGATCGGAGCCAGCCCGGAACAGGTGGAGCGCGGCGTGGCCATCCTGCGCGGTAAGAATCCACCGCGTGGGCGACTGTCGATCCTGATGAGCAAACGCGCCGAGCCCATCGCCTGCCTACCGGAAAGCTCCAACGATAACCGCATCATCAACCAGTTGGTGGAGCTGAAATCCCTGCACCCGCGTAGCGCCGTGGTGTTGGTCAGCAAAGATATCAACATGCGCTTGAAGGCGCGGGCCTGTGGGATTGCCGCCGAGGATTACCATACCGATCAACTGATCGACGACATTGGGCTGTTGACCAAGGGTTATCACTCGGTGACAGGTTCATTTTGGGACAGGGTCAGCAAGGTGGAAACCCGCCAAGGTCAGGGTAGAACTTGGCATCGGGTGCAACTTGAAGCGGGCTACTTACCTGCGCTGCACATCAACGAATATATCCTTGATGAGCAAGGCTTTGTCGGTTGGATCAAGGAGCTTGGCCCAGAGGGTTTGCTGCTGCTAGACATGCACCAAGAGCCCTTGCTGCATCAGGAGGCGTGGGGGCTGGTGCCGCGCGACATTCATCAGGCGTTGGCGCTGCACGCTTTGCTCGACCCGGATATTCATCTGGTCAGCCTGTCTGGGGCGGCAGGTTCCGGTAAAACCATTTTGGCGCTGGCGGCGGCTATTGAGCAAACCATGGTCAGCAAGCGCTATCGGCGCATCATCGCCACCCGCAGCGTGCAGGGGCTGGATGAGGACATCGGTTTTCTGCCCGGTACCGAGGCGGAAAAAATGGAGCCTTGGCTAGGGGCCATCACCGATAACCTTGAAGCCTTGCATATGGATGATGAAAACACCCACGGCAGCGTGGATTACATCCTGCAAAAAGTGCCCTTGCAGTTCAAATCCCTGAACTACATTCGTGGGCGCAGCTTCCAGCAAAGTCTAATCCTGATTGACGAGTGCCAAAACCTCACTCCGCATCAGATGAAGACTATTATCACCCGCGCCGGTAATGGCTCTAAGGTGGTCTGTCTGGGTAATTTGGCGCAAATCGACACGCCTTATCTGTCGGCGACCAGTTCGGGTCTGACCTATCTGACCGAGCGCTTTAAGGATTTCCCCCACGGCGTACACATCACCCTACAAGGGGTGCCGCGCTCCATCCTTGCCGAGTACGCCGAAGCGCACTTGTAACACGGGCTTGTTTAACGCCTGCAACCTGCATAATGTTATAAGATAACATTATGCAGGTATTCAGCATGACCCCCTCCGCCTTGTCCGATGTAGCTCATCAGACCCGCTCCGCGCAGACACTAGGACTGCGTTGGGTGGGTATGCAGGGCATCGCCTTGCCCGTTCAATTGGCTGGGCAGCCTATTGCCGCACAGATGGATGCTGGGGTTAGCCTTGATCAAGCCGAGGCGCGCGGCATTCATATGTCGCGTCTGTATTTAGCGCTGCAAGGGCTTGGGCTAACCCCTTTGACCCCTGAGCGACTCAAGGCGCTGTTGACGGCATTTCTGCATAGTCACCAGGGTTTGTCCGCACAGGCTTTTCTGAGGATTCGAGGTCAGGCGCTGTTTGAGCGTCCGGCGCTGGTCAGTGCGCTGTCCGGTTGGAAAGCCTATCCCTTTGAGATTCACAGCCAATTGAATGCTGAAGGCTTGCTGCAACTGCGCCTAAAGCTGGAAGTGGCCTATTCCTCCACCTGCCCTTGTTCGGCCTCCTTGGCGCGGCAGTTGATCCAACAGCGTTTTGCCGAGCAATTTGATGGCCCCCAAGTGGATGCCGCTGAGGTACGGGCTTGGCTAGGACGGGCGGAAGGCATTGTCGCCACCCCGCACAGCCAACGCAGCATTGCTGCACTGAGCATTGCCTTGCCTGCCGATGCGCCGGAAATCCCCCTGTTGGCCTTGTTGGAGCGCGCCGAACACTGCTTAGGCACAGCGGTACAAACCGCCGTTAAGCGCGCCGATGAGCAAGCCTTTGCGCTGGCCAACGGGCAAAACCTCATGTTCTGCGAAGACGCCGCTCGGCGTTTACACCAAACCCTGAGCCAGTGGGCGGACTTACGCGGCTTTCACGTAAGCGTCACCCATTTGGAAAGCCTGCACGCCCACAACGCAGTAGCGGAAAGTGCTTGGAACTGGCCGACTGATTATTAACGCTGAGGACAGCCCATGATTCGCAAAAACCCTTCAGGCGATCTGCCCATCATTGATGAGTCCGCCTACATCGACAACACTGCCATCATCTGCGGCAAGGTGATCATCAAGGCGCGGGTATTCGTCGGGCCTTATGCGGTGATTCGCGCTGACGAGCTAGATGCACAAGGCCAGATACAGCCCATCGTCATAGGGGCGCATTCAAATATTCAAGATGGCGTGGTGATTCACTCCAAATCCGGGGCGGCGGTGCAGATCGGCGAGTACAGCTCCATTGCCCATCGCGCCATTGTGCATGGGCCTTGTGTGGTGGGAAATCGCGTGTTCATCGGCTTTAATAGCGTGCTGTTCAATTGCCGGATTGCCGATGGCTGTGTGGTGCGGCACAACGCGGTGGTGGATGGCCGCGATCTGCCAGAAAATTTCTATGTGCCGCCCACTGAGCACATTGGCCCACACAGTCGCCTTGAGGACTATCCTCCCGTCAGTGTGTCTGCGGCAGAGTTTTCTGAGGATGTCGCGCGTACCAATGTGGACTTAGTGCGTGGCTACAAAGCCTTGCAGAATGAGTTTTAAATTTTTTTGCCGCTTTAAAATGCCGATTGCCAACCGATGCTAAGGAAAAAGTATAGTGTCAGCTTGAAGCTTGCCGCTCTGGTAAGCGCCGCCTTCACAGAGACTGACCATGTATTTGCAGCGTCTTCCCGTTCTGGTGCTGGCCACCGCCTTGCTGCTTGGAGCCTTGGTGTGGAGTGGCTGGCAGCCTTTTGATCGGACGACTTGGGTGTTAGAGGTGTTTCCGATCTTCCTCGTACTGCCGCTGCTGTGGGCGACCCAGCGCCGTTTTCCCCTGACAGGCTTGTTGTATCTGCTGATTTTCCTGCATGCGCTGGTGCTGATTATCGGCGGGACTTACAGCTACGCGCAGGTGCCTTTTGGCTTTGTGCTGGCCGAGTGGTTCGATTTGGATCGCAATCCCTATGACAAAATCGGCCACTTTTTTCAGGGACTGGTTCCCGCACTGGCCGCGCGGGAAATTCTGTTGCGCGGCCAGTGGGTGCGCGGGCGGCGCATGCTGGGTTTTGTGGTGCTTTGCGTGGTATTGGCCGTTAGCGCTGCCTATGAGCTGGTGGAATGGCTGGCCGCGCTGTTGCTTGGGCAGAGCGCTGAAGACTTTCTCGGCACACAGGGCGATCCTTGGGATACCCAATCGGATATGTTCTGGGCGCTGCTGGGCGGCTTGACGACCTTGATGCTGTTAGCGCGCCGCCATGATCAGCAATTGCAGCAACTTCGCTAGGGTTTTGCTTTAGTGGCGTTGTCCCGGCAGCTCAATACGCACCCGCAGCCCGCCGAGTGGACTTTGCTCCAGTGCCCATTGGCCCTGCCATGCACTGATGATATCGCCGACAATATCCAGCCCAAGACCATGCCCGCTGGCCTGTTCATCTAGGCGGCTCCCGCGTGCCATGGCTTGTTGGCGTTGCTCAGGGGCGATGCCGGGGCCGTCATCGTCCACCAGCAGCCGATGGCCATGGGGCGTGACTTGAATCTGCAAACTAACCCGTTGCTGCGCCCATTTGCAGGCGTTATCCAACAGATTGCCCAGCAGCTCTAGCATGTCCTCGCGGTCGCGGGGTAGATGGCAGCGCGGCGGTGCCTGCCAGCTCAGTTGTAGCTGAGTGCCGTGGATCATCTGCAAGGTGTTGAACAGCGCTGGAAGCTCCGCCTGACAGTTAAAGTAGCTGCCGGGCAGCACATCGCCTGCCAGTCGCGCCCGATTCAGCTCCAAGGACACCCGCTGCTGAATCTGTCCCAAATGCTCGCGCAGACTGGCGCGTAGCTCCGGGTACTGGGCCAATTCTTCACGTTGAACCAAGCTATTCAGTACCGCCAGCGGTGTTTTTAGGGCATGACCCAGATTGCCCAGCGCATTGCGCGAACGCTTGAGGCTGACTTCCGTTTGGTTGAGCAGGTGGTTGATTTGCGTCACCAAGGGTTGCAGCTCTGGCGGGGCTTCAGGGTCGAGCTGCTGGCGCTGGCCGCCTTGCAGTTGGGCGATTTGCTGGCGGGCTACTTCCAGCGGTTGCAGGGCTTTACGCATCACATAGCGTTGCAGCAGCAGCAAAATCAGCAGCGCCGCGCCCATCAGCAAAATGCCACCGCTTTGAATCTTCTGAACGCTGTGGAGGATCGGGCTGTAGTCCTGCGCCACGTCGATGCTGATATCTAACCCGGCGCGGCGATACACCGCCTGATAGTTAAGCAGATGCTGTTCTTGCGGGCCTTTAAGCAAACCCGGCGTCAGCCCCGGCTGATCGGGCCAGTCAGGGCTGGTGTCCCACAGGGAGCGCGAACGCCACAGATGACCGGGCAACTGGATGCGAAAGTAATGCCCTGAAAAGGCTCGTCGGTAGCGTGGATTGACGCGGGCACTATCGAGTTGCCAACCCTGCGGGCCTTGGCTGATGGCCGTGAGCAAGCCTTCCGCTTCTTCCTGTAGATGGGCATGCAGGTTAGCGCGTAGGCTGGATTCAAACAGCCAGAGGCTGCTTTGCAACAGGCCGATGCCCACCAGTACCAGACTTAGCACCAAGCCAAGGCTTAACCGGCGCTGAATGGAGATCACCCCGGTTTGCCTGCGAAGCGATAGCCTTGGCCGCGTCGTGTCTCGATCAACTCACGGCCAAATTTGCCGCGCAGCCGGTTGATATGCACTTCGATGACGTTGGAATCGCGCTCGGTTTCGCCATCGTAAAGGTGCTCGGCGAGTTGAGACTTGGATAGCAGCAGGCCGGGATGCAGCATAAAGTAGCGCAACAGCCGAAACTCACCCGCCGTCAGCGCTATTTCTTCGTTTTGGCAATGGCAGAGTTGGCGGGCTTCATCAAGGGCCAGCCCTCCCACTTGCAAAAGTGGCTGATTGATCAAGCCTTTGCTGCGGCGGAGCAGGGCTTGAATGCGCAGCAGCAGCTCTTCGGGGTGAAAGGGCTTGGTCAGGTAATCATCGGCCCCGGCTTTTAAGCCGTCGATGCGTTCTGCCCATGAGCTGCGCGCGGTGAGGATCAGCACCGGGGTGTCCAGTCCGCGCGCGCGCCAGTCGTGCAACACCTCTAGTCCCGGTTTGCCGGGTAAGCCAAGGTCGAGCACGATCAGATCATAGGGTTCACTGCTGCCTTGGTAGTCGGCATCGCGGCCATCGGCCAGCCAATCGACTGCATAGCCGTGGCGTTTGAGGTGGGCGGTGATTTCGTCTGCCAGCTCTACTTGGTCTTCCACCAGCAGTAGGCGCATCAGTCGTCCTCTTTGTCGCGTAGCAGTTGCCCGGTGCGGGCATCCAGCTCCAGTTCACGGGCGAAGCCGTTAGCCGTCAGTAGGTCGATGTCATACAGGTATTGGCCATTGTGCTCTTCCAAATCCACCTCCAGCAATTGTGCTTGGGGGTAGAGCCGGGTGATGGCTTGCATCAGCCGTTCCAGTGGCATGATTCGCCCTTCGCGGGTTAGCCGCAGGGCTTCGTCCTGATCCAGATCGCGGCTGGCTGCCGGAAGGGCGGCTAGCCATAACGCGGGTAACAGTAAAAGGGCGAATCGGGCCATTATTTATCCTGATAGTCTCGCAGCAGTTCGCCGGTGCTGGCATCAAATTCTAAATCCCATTCCAGGCTTTTGGCATCGCGCAATTCAACTTGATACACGTAGCGGCCATATTCCTCTTCCAGTTCGGTACCGGTGATGCGGCTGCCGGGGTGTTTGGCCAAGGCGGCTTGGTTGAGGCTGTCGAAGGCTTTGATGGTTCCGGCATCGCGCAATTTGAGTACCTCGTCTGGGCCGAGGTCGCGGGCGCTGGCTAATGGGCTGGCCAGAATCAGGGCGGCGCTGCTGAATAGGGCAATCAGCGTTTTCATGATGAGACTCCAGTGCTTGAGGTGATGGCTAGAGCTTAGGTCGCCTGACTTAAATGAAACTGAATGGCCTCGGCCAGTCTTGGTGATTGAGCGGTTCATCAAGGTGAGCCGGACGTGCGCGGCTGTTTTTGAGATTGCTCAGTAGGATCACTAATAGGCTGCTTGCCAGTAAGATCATTAGCATTTCCATCGGTATGCTCCTTGCCCAAGGATTGATGGGCTCAGGCTAAACGTCGCGCCTTACACCAGCCTGAATGGCCGCCAATGCAGCAGGATGCGTTGGGATTTCGTAAGATGTTGGGCTTCGTGCCTCCTTGGTGTTCTTGATGTCTGCACTCTCGACTCGCCCCAGCTTTCTGCATCTGCCCCCCGGCGCTTGGCCCAGTGTGTTGGACTGCCTCTGTGCACGCTTTCCAGCCATTAGCCGCGAGGTTTGGTTAGAGCGTATGGCGCGAGGGCGGGTGCTGAATGAGCAAGGGCAGGCGATCCGAGCCGATCATCCCTATCAAGAAGGCTTGCGGGTGCAGTACTTCCGCGAAGTGCCCAACGAGCAGCCGATTCCCTTTGCTGAGCGCCTGCTGTATGTCGATGAGCATCTGGTGGTGGCGGATAAGCCGCATTTTCTGCCCGTGCAACCCAGCGGCGGCTACGTGGAGGAAACCCTGCTGGCGCGTTTGACGCGGCGCTTGGACAATCCGCAGCTCACGCCCTTGCACCGCATTGACCGGCTGACCGCGGGGCTGGTGATGTTTTCAGCGCGACCGGAGACGCGCGGGCACTATCAGGCGCTGTTTCGGGAGCGGCGCATTCATAAGGGCTATGAGGCCATCTGCCCGGCCTTGCCTGCGCTGGGCTTTCCCTACCGGCACCAAAGCCGCTTGGTTGATTCAGAACCCTTCTTCCTGATGCGAGAAGAACCGGATGCCCCCGCCAATACGGAAACCCATATTGAACTACTGGAGCAGCGCGGCGCTTACTGGCGTTATGCGCTGTTCCCGGTAACTGGCAAGCGCCACCAACTGCGCGTACACATGGCCGCCTTGGGCGCGGGGATCTGCAATGACCCGCTGTACCCGGTGCTACGCGCGCGCGCCGAGCGTGAGCAGGATGATTACCGCAACCCCCTTAAGCTCTTGGCCAAGACCCTGCGTTTTGAAGACCCCTTGACCGGCGAGCTACGCCAATTCCAAAGCCGCCAGCTGTTGGACTGGTAAGCATGCCCCTGTGCCGTAGCGCAGCGCTTTGGTTGTTAATCGCTGGGCCGAGCCTCTGTTGGGCGGAGCTGCCACAGCTAACCCTACGCCTTAATGCGCAGCCCCTGCATGTGGAGGTGGTGGATACCCCCGAAGCGCGTCAACGCGGCTTAATGGGTCGCACGGCTTTGCCCGCTTCACAGGGCATGCTGTTTGTTTTCAGTGACCTTGCCCAGCGCTGTCTATGGATGAAGAACACTTCACTGCCCTTATCAGCGGCCTTTCTCGACGCACAGGGACGGATTCTTAATCTGGTGGATTTGCAGCCGAATGATCTGCAAACCCATTGCTCCAGCGCTCCGGCACGCTTTGCTTTGGAGGTCAATCAAGGCTGGTTTGCGCGCCATGCTATCCAGCCGGGGCTCAAGCTAGAAGGCTTGCCCGAAGCCAAAAACTGACGGAGGGCAAGGGCTAGCCGCTGTAGGCGGGTATATTGAGCGCGCGACCTGCATCTGTATCAGCCCAACACGAGTGGACTTATCCACCCAATGCCTTGAAAGGAACAGACCATGAAGAACACTCTGCTCTCAGTCTCAGCCCTCTGTACTGCGCTGCTGTTGCAACCGGCTTGGGCGGTGGACGGCGAAACCCTATACAACACCAAGGCTTGCATGGCCTGCCATAAGATCGACGTGCGGGTAGTTGGCCCCTCCTATAAAGAGGTGACCGCCAAGTACGCGAGCCAAGCCGATGCCGCCAGCTACCTAGCGGGCAAAATCAAAAACGGTAGCCAAGGTGTCTGGGGGCCCATTCCCATGCCTGCTAACGCCGTGACTGAAGAAGAGGCCCGCATTCTGGCTGAGTGGGTGCTCACCCATAAATAAGCGTAGCAAGGCATTGGCTCACCGCTAATGCCTTGCCATTGCTTGATGAGGCGACATGCCAATGGAGAGTGATCAGCCAATGATTTGGCAACTAAGGATTTAGTGAGTGGTATGAAACAGCATCTTCTTTTGAACTGCGACATGGGTGAAAGCTTCGGGGCTTGGGCATTAGGCCGCGATGAGGACGCCATGCCGCTGATTGATCAGGCTAATCTAGCCTGTGGTTTCCACGCCGGAGACCCAGTAACCATGCAGCGCAGTGTGGCGCTGGCGGTTAAATACGCGGTGAGTATAGGCGCGCATCCGGCGTATCCTGACTTGGCAGGCTTTGGCCGTCGTCACCTGAGCTGCTCCCCTGAAGAAGTGCAAGCCTTGGTGCTCTACCAGATCGGTGCCTTGGATGCCTTTTGCCGCGCGGCGGGAACCCAAGTGGCCTACGTTAAGCCCCATGGCGCCCTCTACAACGACCTGCTGAGCGATGATGCCCTGTTAGCTGCGGTGCTGGCCGCCTGCGCTGCCTATCGACCCGGTTTGCCGCTGATGGTGCTGGCGCAATCCGACAACCGCCGTGAGCGTCGCCTAGCAGAAGCCGCGGGTGTGCCGCTGTTGTTTGAAGCTTTTGCCGATCGCGCTTATCAGTCCGATGGACATCTGTTATCACGTCAACTCAGCGGCGCGGTGCATCAGGATGCCCAGCGGATTCTCAGCCAAGGCTTAGCCATCGCCCGTGGCCAGTCTTTTCCCGATTGCAACGGCAGCCGCCTACATCTGAAGGCTGATAGCCTGTGTGTGCATGGCGATAACCTCGAATCCCTGAACGTTCTGCGCCAATTGCGGGCAGCCCTTGACCACGCGGCGGCATGATTCGTCTGGAACCCGTTGGTGCTGAGGCTCTGCTGCTGGTGCTGGCCGAACAACCCGACCCGCAGTTGCCGCTACGCATCCGTGCCTTAGCCGAGCAAATTTCCCAGACATTGGGGCCGCACCTACGCGATTGGGTGGCCGGTTGGACGACGCTGCTGTTGCACTATGACCTGTGCCTGACCGATCCGTATCAGCTTGAGCAGCGTCTGCGCCCGCTGCTGGCGGCTTGGCAGCGCGGGCAGATTCCGCCGCTGAGGGCTGGACGGCTGCATCAGCTACCCCTCTGCTATGACGGCGAAGACCTAGCCGCCGTGGCTCAGGCCTGTGGTTTGAGCCCTGCTGAAGTCATCCAACGGCATAGCGCCGTCTGTTATCAGGTGGGAGCTATCGGGTTTGCGCCGGGCTTTGCCTACTTGGGCGAGCTGGATGCACGGCTGGCCTTGCCGCGCCGGGCCACACCGCGCACCCGTGTGGCGGCGGGCACTGTGGCTATTGCCGAACGTCAGACTGCGATTTATCCGCAGGCCTCGCCCGGTGGTTGGCACCTGATCGGGCGCTGTCCAGTGCTGCTATTTGATCCGCGCCAACAGCCGCCTTGTCCGCTGCAACTGGGCGATCAGGTGCGCTTTGTGCCCATAGATGCAGCCGATTGGCCAGCGCATCATGGGCTTTGAAGTCCTAAGTCCCGGCCCTTTAACGCTGGTGCAGGACGCTGGGCGTGTGGGTTGGCAGCATCTGGGTATTTCCCCTAGCGGCCCAGCTGATATGCACGCTGCCGCTTGGGCCAATCAGCTGTTGGGCAACCCTTGGGGCGCGCCCTTGCTGGAGATTGCACTGGGTGGCCTGCAGCTTCGCGCGCAGCTGGATACTTGGGTAGCCCTGTGCGGCGCTGAGGTGCCCATTCAGCTTGATGGCATCGCTCAGGCCAACTGGTCGCGCTTTGCGGTACGCGCTGGGCAGGTGCTGAGGGTGGGATTTGCCCGGAGTGGTCAACGGGCTTACTTGGCGGTAGTCGGTGGATTACAGCTGGCGACCCATTTAGGCAGTGTGGCCTGTCAGGTGCGTGAAGGTTTAGGCGGATTGAATGGCAGCGGACAAGCCTTGCGAGCGGGCGATTGGCTGCCTTGTCATTCCGCGCATTTGCCGAGAGTGGCCAGCGTTGCACCCCGTTATCAGCCGGATTACCGCCGCCCACTGTTGGCACGGGTGATTCTCGGTGGTGATGCTGAGGCCTTTAGCGCCGAGGCTCGCCAGCAGTTTTTTGCACAGGATTGGCAACTCAGCCCGCAATCCGACCGTATGGGCGCGCGCTTGTTGGGCGAACCGCTGAGCCCACCTAGGCGGCAGTGGTCGTTGGGGGTGAGCAACGGAGCTATTCAAGTACCGCCCGATGGTCTGCCAATCATCCTGATGGCCGATCGGCAAACCATGGGTGGCTATCCGCTGCTGGGCTGGTTGCATCCTCGCGACCTGTGGCGGCTGGCGCAGTGTGCGGCCCATCAGTTACTGCGTTTTCAGCCGGTGGCGCTGACGCAGGCTCAGTCTGAGTTACGTCAGTTCTACCAATTCTTCCGGGGATCTTGAGGTGCGCGTTAAGGAATCTGCACCTCAATCACGGCATCGGCACTGACGCTGATCTGCTGGGTGCCCGACTCAATTTCCGGCGTCACGGCAGCGGCGGCGCGATCGGCTTTCATCATCATGCCGCGCATAATCGGCGGTTGGTATTGATTGCTGTTGCTGCCCAAGTTCAGGCTGATCAGTTTGTAGCCTGAGCCGCCCAAGGCTTCGGTGGCCAGCTTAGCGCGGGCTTTAAAGGCGGCTACGGCTTCTTTGAGCAGTGCATCTTCCTGCTGTTGGCGGGCTTTGTCAGAGATACTGAAGTACAGGCCGGCCATTTTCAGGCTTTTCATCAGCTCCCCACTGAGTTGAGCGAGGCTGGAGAAATTGGCGCTTTCCAGCCGCAACTCGGCGCGTTCCCGCCAGCCGCTGACCACTTGGCCGTCTTTTTCATAAATGGGATAACTATTGCGATTGCCCAAGCTGATGCTAACGTCCTTGGCTTGGCGGGCTTGCTCAAGGGCGGCGTTGAGGATACGGCTAACCTCCGCAGCTAATTTGGCGGGATCTTTGTCTTGGGCTTCGGTATACAGGGTGACGTGCATGCGGTCGCGCGCCACCTCGGCGCTAACCTCGGCGCGCAGAGACACCTGATTGTAAAGCGGCTGTGCGGCCAGCAACGAGGGGCTGATCAGCAGGCCGGTCAAAGCAAGAGCGAGTAAGCGCATAGCGATCCATCCATTGTTAGGTTAATGAGTTGGTTTTGACTCTAGCCGGTTTCGTTATATCCTGCCGGGCTGATGCGTCCATTCGCCACAGTGCGGTGGGCACGGCTGTAGCTTGGTATACTGGCAAACCGCCCCGGAGAGCCCATGTACGCACCCGTCCAATTGCTGTCAGCCAGCCGCCTAAATCTTCGCCTGCTCGTTCTGATTCGCATCCTTGTATTGGCCTCGCAGGCTGGTTCGGTAGGGCTTGCCTACGCCAGTCAGTTGATGACATTGCCTTGGTTGGCGATTGGGATGGTCTTGGTGATTTCCAGCGTACTTTGTGCCGCCAGTGCCATTCGCCTACAAGGCCCTTGGCCGGTGACTGAGCTGGAGTACGCCATCCATCTGGCCTTCGATTTGGTCATCCATAGCCTGCTGCTGTACTTCACCGGCGGCCCGACCAATCCCTTTGTGTCCTTTTACTTGGTGCCCCTGACTATCGCCGCCGCGACCTTGCCGTGGCTCTACACCTTTGTGCTGGCCGGTCTGGCGCTGGGTGGCTATACCCTGTTGCTGATGTGGTACGACCCGCTGAACATCAACCCCGTCCATCAGGCCACCTTGCAGGTCTATGGCATGTGGCTGAGTTTTGCCTTGGCTGCCGTGCTTATCACCTTCTTTGTGGCGCGCATGGCCGAAGAGCTACGCCGACAAGAGCAGCGCCAAGCCGCACGACGGGAAGAAAGCCTGCGCGATCAGCAACTGCTGGCGGTGGCCGCCCAAGCTGCCGGGGCTGCCCACGAGCTGAGCACGCCGCTGTCCACCATGAGCGTATTGCTGAACGAGCTGCGCCAAGACTGCACTGATCCGAACCTGCAAGAAGATCTGGCCTTGCTGCAAGAGCAGGTCAAACTCTGCAAAGAGACCTTGCAACATCTGGTGCGTGCCGCCGAAGCCGACCGACGCCAAGCCATCCGCGAGCAAACGGCGCGGGAATGGGTAGAAGCGGTGGTCAATCGCTGGCACCTGATGCGCCCGGAAGCCAGCTACAGCTACCTGTGCGAAGGCTTGGGCAGTCCGCCGCGTTTGATGCCATCGGCAGATCTCTCGCAAGCCTTGATGAATCTTTTGAACAATGCCACCGATGCCTGTGCAGAAGGTCTGGACATCCGTCTGGATTGGGACGCGCAGTGGGTCAAGGTGACCATTCGTGACCACGGCCCCGGTGTGCCACTGGCCATTGCAGAGCAAATCGGTAAGCCATTTTTTACCACCAAGGGCAAAGGCTTCGGCCTGGGGCTGTTTTTGAGTCAGGCCAGCGTCAATCGTGCCGGAGGTACGGTGAAACTGTACAACCATGAAGATGGCGGCACCTTGACAGAGCTGTGTCTGCCCTACGAGCTGGCGCGTGCCTAAAGGCAAGCAAGAAGGGGATCCTGCAAGATGACTACAGAACCAGAAGACCTGCACCAAGAAGGCGAAGAACTGCCACTCCTGCTGCTGGTAGATGACGATACGACCTTCACCCGCATCATGGCGCGTGCTATGGATCGGCGTGGGTTGCGCGTCAGTATTGCCGCCTCAGCCGAGGAGGGCTTGGCGCTGGCCAAGGAAGAAACGCCCGATTACGCGGTGCTCGATCTGAAAATGAGCGGTGATTCCGGGCTGGTGCTGCTGCCCAAGCTGCTGGAAATCGACCCGGAAATGCGCGTGCTGATCCTGACCGGTTACTCCAGCATTGCCACCGCCGTAGAAGCCATCAAGCGCGGAGCCTGTAACTACCTGTGCAAACCGGCGGATGCCGATGATGTGCTGGCAGCGATTCTCTCCAACCATGCCGATTTGGATACGCTGGTGCCGGAAAACCCCATGTCGGTGGATCGCCTACAGTGGGAGCACATCCAGCGCGTACTCAATGAGCACAACGGTAATATCTCCGCTACCGCTAGGGCGTTGGGCATGCACCGCCGCACCCTGCAACGTAAGCTGCAAAAGCGCCCCGTACGCCGTTAATTCACTGCTGCTTGGGACAGCCTTCACAGGGATTGTGAAGGGGTGTACCCGTATCGCTCTGCTCTGCTCAAAGCCTCTTGCCTAGAGGATTGCCGCTAAGCGGGCATTGGCCGCGTACTTTTGTGGAGTTGCCTTGATGGATCTGATCATTCAAACCCTTAGCGTGACGGCTCCCGTATTTGTCATGCTGTTCTTGGGTGCTGCGCTTAAACGGCTGGGCTGGATTGATCAGGCGTTCATCAATACCGCTTCCGCCTTGGTGTTTAGAGGCACCATGCCGGTGCTGCTGTTTTTATCCCTGCTGCATGCGGATTTGGACAGCGCCTTACAGCCGTCTTTGCTGCTGTATTTTACGCTGGCCACCCTGTGTACCTTCTTGCTGGCTTGGGCTTGGGCCTTGTGGCATTGCCCTAGAGTGGAGCGCGGTATTTATGTGCAGGGCGCTTTTCGGGCCAATAACGGCATCATCGGCTTAGCATTGGCCAGCAGCCTGTATGGCAGTTATGGCCTTTCCCTTGGCGGCGTATTAGCGGCGCTGGCTATTCTGCTCTACAACAGTTTGGCGGCTGTGGTGCTGGCCATTTACAGCCCCGGCGCTAAGGCCCGCCCGCGTGACATCCTGCGCAGCATTGCCCGTAATCCGCTGATCATTGGCGTGGTATTGGCGATCCCCTTTGCCTATGGGCAGGTGAAGTTTCCGGCTTGGATGCTGTCCTCTGCTGAAGCCTTTGCCCGTATGACCTTACCGCTGGCGCTCATCTGTATTGGCGGTTCACTGTCCCTTGAGGTGCTACGCAGCGAACGCGCCTTGGCGGTAGCAGTGACTTGGATGAAGATGGTTTGGCTGCCGATCTTGGCAACCTTGGGCGCTTTGCTGTGCGGGTTCCGGGGGGCGGATTTGGGCATTATGTTTTTGTACTTTGCCTGCCCGACCGCTGCTGCAAGCTTTGTCATGGCCAAGGCTATCAACGCCAATTATGAGCTGGCCGCCGCTATCATCGTGTTGACTACCCTAGTATCGGTACTGACCATGAATGCGGGGATTTTACTGCTGCAATGGGCGGGTTGGGCCTGAGTTGGAAGAAGCAGCCTCTACCCGAAAGCGCAGAGGCTGCCCCTCGATTAGGCCTGTTGCTGCTGACGCCATGCGCGTCCGGCAATCACCAGTACCGTGATGCTGGTGAGCGGCAAGGCATACCAGAGCACCGCATCGCCAAAGGTACTGGCAAAGGATTCTCCGCTGCTATGCAAGATCAGGTAGGTGGTATAGGCCGCGTAATAGCCCATAAACATCAAGCCTTCCCAGCGATTGATGCGATAGCCAGCAAAGAAGATCGGTAAGCAAGCCACGGCCACGCCGATCATGACCGGGAAATCAAAGGCCAGCGCGCTGCTGGATACTGCAATGGGCTGTGGTGAAATCAGTCCGGCCAATCCCAGTACGCAGAACAGGTTAAAGATGTTGCTGCCGACGATATTGCCTACCGCAATGTCCCGTTCGCCACGAATGGCTGCCATGACCGAGGTAGCCAGTTCTGGCAGAGAGGTGCCCACCGCCACCACCGTCAAACCGATGACCAACTCCGAGAGACCCAAGGCGCGGGCCAGTGCACTGGCAGCTTCCACCAGAAAATCAGAGCCCGCCACCAGCAACACCAAGCCGCCCACTACTAGCCCTACATCGCGCCACCAAGCCCTAGGCGCGGCGGCTGGATCTAAGCCAAATTCCTGATTGAACTCGTCCGTAGCAGCCAGCTTTTCACGTCGGCTGGAGAGAATCAAAAACAGGGTGTAGGCCAGAATGCAGGCGAAGAGAATCGCCCCGTCTTGCTTATCCAACTGGCCATCCCAAGCGAGGGCGTAGGTCAGTAGGCTGGCAAAGATCATCAGCGGGACATCAAGGCGGATCAGTTGCCGCGAGACAATCAGCGGAGCAACGAGGGCAGAAAGGCCTAAAATCAGCAACACGTTGGCGATGTTGCTGCCCACCACGTTACCGATGGCGATATCCGCACTGCCCTCGAAGGCCGATTGCACGCTCACGGCTGTCTCGGGGGCGCTGGTGCCAAAGGCCACGACGGTCAGGCCGATAATCAGCGGTGAAACCCCCAACTGTGCGGCCAGCCGAGATGCGCCGCGTACCAGTATTTCCGCGCCTGCTACCAGTAAGACCAATCCGGCGATCAAATAAACAAGGGTTACGATGCTCACAACGATGGGCTCCTATTGCCATTGAATAGGCCGCCAGCCTGCACGCTTTAGTGGCAGACGGGAAGCAGGCAGGAGAGCACAGGTGCTGGCTAATTGTTTCAAGGTACGGCGTGGTTAATAGCCTTGGGGCTTTACATTTTTGATAGCCAGATTAGAAGCCTCCATCATCTGCTGCGGATCGAGTTTTAACTTGCGCATAAAATTGGCCAAATCGGTCATAGCGCCGACTAATGCGCCGTTAAAAGACAGCAACTGATGGCGCAGGGCTTCGATTTTGTCGCGGTTTTTTTCGGGGTTGGCTTGCTCAAGTCGGGCCATTTCTGCTTGTTTTTCAGCGATTAAGCGCTTGAGCATGCGAATTTGGCGCAGTGACTGCTTGATGACGTCTGGCAGATTGCTGTTCTCAATGTCCTTATCGCGCCCTTCAGCTTGCATACGCTCACTGCCTTGTGAGGATAACTGCACCCTGACGCCCTGCATTGCGCTGGCGAGGCTTGGTGTCGGCTGTGACGAAGGGCTAGAGACTTCACTGCGTTTCAGCAGACTGGCAATGGGCTGAAATAAGGCATCGAGGCGCATGGCAGACCTCTTTCAGTAAAGAGCGCGAGGGCGATACCAGGTTATCGGCAGCGGTTTGAGATTCTGTAGCTGCAAATGGCCAGTAGGTGGGGCGAGGGCTGGAAAGAGGGGGAGGGGCGAGGTAACGTGGAAGGCCAGAAACAACAAAGCCCCGAAGATCGGGGCTTTGTTTTGAAAGTGGCGGTGAGGGTGGGATTCGAACCCACGATACGATTTCTCGTATACACACTTTCCAGGCGTGCTCCTTCAACCGCTCGGACACCTCACCGGATCTCGCTAGCATCTCTGCTTTCGAGGCGCGCTAATCTAGCCGAACATCCCTAAAAAGGCAAAATCTTTTTTCATTTTTTTGAGAAAAGCCCCCATAAAACCCGCAAGCATTTGCTGTCATCCGGCAGAGGGATAATTTTGCCTCGGCGAGTGCCCTTCCATTGAGGTCTGGGTTTACACTCTGCACCGCGCGCTTTTGATGGCTGCGCCGAGTCTTTTTTCCCACGCCGCATTTCAGGAGACCCTGATGTCCGCTCCTCATCTCCCGGTAGAACGGGCCGATTTCGATAAGGTGATCGTTCCCACTTTTGCACCTGCTGCCTTTATTCCGGTTCGAGGCCAGGGTTCCCGCGTCTGGGATCAGAGCGGACGCGAGCTGCTGGACTTTGCCGGTGGTATTGCGGTAAACGCCCTAGGCCACGCGCATCCGGCGCTGGTAGAGGCCTTGACCGAGCAAGCCCAACAGCTCTGGCACATCTCCAACATCTTCACCAATGAGCCGGTGCTGCGTTTAGCGAAGAAGCTGGTAGCCGCCACCTTTGCCGACCGCGCCTTCTTTGCTAACTCCGGTGCTGAGGCCAACGAAGCGGCCTTTAAGCTGGCCCGCCGCTATGCCCACGACCGGCATGGTGCGGAGAAGTGCGAAATCATCGCCGCGCTGAATAGCTTCCACGGACGTACCCTGTTCACCGTAACAGTGGCCGGTCAGCCTAAGTATTCCGATGGTTTTGGGCCGAAGATTCAGGGTATTACCCATGTACCCTATAACGATCTGGAGGCCCTGAAGGCCGCCATTTCCGATAAAACCTGCGCGGTGGTGCTGGAGCCTATTCAGGGCGAAGGCGGTGTGCTGCCCGGTGAGCGGGCTTATCTGGAAGGCGCGCGTGAACTCTGCTCCGCCCATGATGCTCTGCTGATTTTTGATGAAGTGCAAACCGGCATGGGCCGTACCGGTTCGCTGTATGCCTATATGGAGTACGGCGTGACGCCAGACATCCTCACCAACGCCAAAGGCTTGGGCGGCGGTTTCCCCATCGGGGTGATGCTGACCACTGAGGAAGTGGCCAAGTATTTCAGCGTCGGTACTCACGGCACCACTTACGGCGGCAATCCGCTGGCCTGTGCGGTGGCTGAGCGCGTGCTGGATATCGTCAATACGCCGGAGGTGCTGGAGGGCGTTAAGGCGCGTCATCAGCACTTTAAAACGCGTCTGCTGGCGATCGGTGCCCGTTACGGCATCTTTAGTGAAGTGCGCGGCGCTGGCCTGCTGATTGGCTGCGTGCTCAGCGAGGCATGGAAGGGCAAGGCTAAGGACTTTTTTGATGCCTCCGAAAAAGAAGCTCTGATGATTCTGCAAGCGGGGCCGGATGTGTTGCGCTTTACGCCTAGCCTGATCATCAGTGAGGCGGATATTGATGAAGGCTTGGCGCGTTTTGAGCGTGCCGTGGCCCGTGTGGTTCAAGGTTAATCTTCCCCCAACGGGGTGCTGAGCACCCTGTCACTATCCTGCTGGAGTATTGAGATGACCGAAGGCTTGCAGATCGTTCTGGAACACAAGGACGGTAGTGAAGAGGTGACGGACTGTCAGCGTCTGGCTGTAGTGTGGCAGGGACGTGAGCTATGGATTCAGCCGGGAGATGACGGCCAGTTGCTGATCGGTGTGGATGATGAGGAAGGCGATGCGGAATACGCCAACCTGCTGATTCGTCCCTTGGCGGTCAATCTGGTCAGTCTGGAGCTGGAAATGGAGCCGCGCAGCGGAGAGGAGCACAGTGTTTATCAGGAAGAACACTGCTGCCAAGACCATGAGCACGGCCACAACCACTGAGTGTTGAAGACGACGCCTGCATCCTAATAAATAGGGTGCAGGCTTTGTCTGGGTTCAGTGAGGCTGTGCAAATACCTTCAGGATAAAGGCGTATTCCAGCGCCACATCATGCAGCGCTTGATAGCGCCCGCTTAAGCCCCCGTGCCCGGCGGCGAACTCGGTTTTCAGCAGCATCAGCGCCTCATTGGTGCGGCTGGCGCGTAGTTTGGCTACCCACTTGGCGGCTTCCCAATATTGCACGCGACTGTCGTGATAACCGGCCACCGCTAACAGCGCGGGATAGGCTTTAGGCTGCACATTCTCATAGGGTGCATAGCTTTTAATGCGCTCGTAGACCTCGGCTTGATTGGGATCGCCCCATTCATCGTACTCGGTGACGGTCAGTGGTAGATCAGGATTGAGCATGGTGTTGAGCACATCGACAAAGGGCACCTCAGCGATGGCTGCACCAAAGAGTTCAGGCCGCTGGTTGAGCACTGCACCGATCAGCAAGCCGCCCGCGCTGCCGCCGCTGATGGCCAGTTGTTCGGCTTGGGTGTAGCCCTCGGCAATCAGGTGTTCGGCGCAGGCGATAAAGTCGTTGAAGGTGTTGGCCTTGTGCTCCAGCTTGCCCGCACGGTACCAAGCCTCACCCAACTCGCCGCCGCCGCGCACATGGGCGATGGCAAATACAAAGCCGCGCTCCAGCAGTGACAGCCGCGCATGGGAAAACCAAGGATCAAGGCTGTGCCCGTAGGCCCCGTAACCATAGAGATACACAGGTGCAGGTTTGCCCAGCGTATCGCGCCGGGCTACGAGGCTGATGGGAATCTGCGTGCCATCGGCAGCCGTAGCCCATAGGCGCTGGCTGAGGTAATCATCGGCTTCGAATGGGCCTTCCACCGGGGTTTCTTTAAGAATTTGCTGGGTGCCATCTGCCAAGTTCAACTGGCGAATCTGGGCCGGACGGTTGAGGGATTCATAGCGCAGGCGAATCACCGGGCTGTGAAATTCCAGCGTGTCTTGTACGTCCAGACTGTAGACCGCATCCGGCAGGCTGACCCGGTAAGCGCTGCCTTGTGCGGGATGGACTTCAATCAAAGTCAGGGCGTTTTGGCGCAGGCTCAGGGTAAAGGCGCTGGCGTTGAGGCTAACGCCTTCCAGCATCACCTCAGGATTGTGGGCGACTAAGGGCTGCCAGTGTGCGCGTTCGGGCTGATCTTCAGTGGCATGGTAGAGGGCGAAGTTGATCCCCGTTTGGTTGCTGCGAATCAGCCATGCTGCGTGGCCTTGGTATTGGCCGTGGTCGGGGAAGTATTCGTGGCCTTCCTCGCGCGGGGCGATACAGCGCCATTCACCCAGCGGTTGATCAGCCGGTAGCACCCAAGCCTCACTGGTGGTTTTGCTGTGGCTGAGGATGATCAGTTGCTGCTCGGAGCTGCTCAGGTGGCAGCCGACAAAGTAGCGTTCGTCGGGCTCGTGGAAGACTTCCGTGCTGCCGCCTTCGCCTAGTGTGTGGCGTTGAATGCGGTGCGGGCGGTGGCTGTCGTCCAGTTCACCGAAGAATAGGGTCTGGCTGTCGCTGGCCCAAGTCATGCTGCCGTCGCAGTCGGCAAAGGGCAGTTCGCTAAGCGTGCCGTTGCTTAGGTCTTTGACGTAGAGCTGGTAGATCTCATCGCCTTGGGTATCCAGACTGTAGGCCAGCTTTTGGTGATCCGGGCTGATGCTAAAGCTGCCGATGGACAGAAAGCCCTCATTTGCCAATAGGTTAGGGTCGAGCAGCAGGTATTCAGCTTGCTCATCTACCTGTAAGGAGCCATCTGCCGGGCGTGGGCAGCGGTAGTGACGTGGGTATTCATCGCCTGCTGTGGTGCGTTTGTAGTACAGCCATGGCCCCCAAGGGACGGGCAGCGAGAGGTCGGTTTCGCGCATCCGGCCTTTGATTTCTTGAAAGAGTTGCTCGCGCAGGGCGCTCTGCTCACTGAGCTGTGCTTCTAGATAGGCGTTTTCGGCCTCAAGGTAGGCCAGCACTTCGGGGGCGTCGCGCTGTTCCAGCCAGCGGTAGGGGTCTTGGCCTGCTTCAATGCGGGCGAGGGGGGCATGGGACATGGTAAAGGCTCCAGCGGTCAAACAAGCGCGGCTTAGGGCTTGAGGCGGAAGGGATTAAAGTGGGTGTTGCGGTCGTAGTAGTCTTCTTGCTCATGGCGTTTGAGGAAGGCTACTAGGCGGTAGGTCACAGGGGTCATCAGCAGTTCCCAACCGGTCTTGAGCACATATTGGGCGACGATCACCTTCAGCAGTTGATCGGTGGGCCAAATACCAGCAAAGGCGATCACATAAAATAGCCCAGAGTCCAGCAGCTCGCCGCACAGGGTGGAACCGATGGTGCGCATCCATAGGTGGCGGCCTTGCGTCCAGACTTTCATCCGCGCCATCACATAGCTGTTGACGAAGCTGCCGCACCAAAAAGCAATCACCGATCCAGCGACAATGCGCGGGGTATTACCGAATACACCTTCAAGATGCGTTTGATAGTCGCTGTTAAAGGCATCTGGCGCAGGTGGTAAGGCTAGTACTACAGACGACATCAGCGCCGCAAACAGCAGGGCGGCAAATCCGGCCCAAATTACCCGGCGGTCGCGGCCATAGCCATAGACCTCGGTGAGCAGGTCGCCGAATAGGTAGGAGATGGGGAAGAATAAAACGCCCGCCGCAAAGGTCAATGAGCCCAGCAGCGGCAAGGTTATTTCAGTGACCTTAGCCGCACCGATCAGGTTGGCGCACAGCAGCACGCAGACAAAGGCGGCCATCATGAAGTCGTAATAACGGTAGGCGCGGGAAGGCTGCATGGGGGTTGTCCGGTAGGCTGTCGGCGGAGCTTACATTATGCCCGCCCCAGCTTCTGCCATGCCGGGTAAGATGAGGCCTTTGCCCGACCGCCAAGGAGACGGCCTATGCCTAGCCTCAATCTACAGATCTTCATTGCCGCCTGCGTGGGCCTATTCCTTGGCTGGCTGACCGGCCTTCTGCCCGCCGAGGACAGCCTACGCCATGGCGTGCTGTACGGTTGTACGCTGGTCAGCAGTCTGTTCATTGGCTTGCTGAAGATGGTGCTGATTCCCTTGGTGTTCACCTCGATTGCCGTGGGGGTGGCCAACTTGCAGGCGCATCAGCAGGTGCATCGGGTTTGGAAGGCCACCTTGGTGTTCTTCATGCTCAGCACCAGTTTGGCCATGTGTGAGGCGCTGCTGGTGTCGAACCTGTTCAAGCCCGGTGCGGGTCTATCCCTTGAGCTGTTTGCTGATGCCATGCAGGGCTTTCAGGCTAAGCAGCTCAGCTTGTCGGAGTTCTTTCTGCATTTCTTCGGTGGCCTGTTCCAGAACCCCTTTGCCGCCTTTGCCAATAACAACATCCTCAGCGTGGTGATGTTTGCGCTGTTCATCGGCATTGCCTTGGTGGTGGGCGGTGAGCGTTACCGCAATCTGTTGCAGGTGCTACAGGAGTTCCTCGAACTGCTGATGCTGATGGTCGGTTGGATCATGCGTCTAGCGCCTTTGGGCATTCTTGCGCTGCTGATTCGGCTGGTGGCAGAGCAAGAGGTGGCGCTGCTCGGTGCGGTGACAGGCTTTGTGGTGCTGGTGTTTGCTACTACCTTATTTCACGGTGTGGTGGTGTTGCCGGGCTTGTTGTATCTGGTGACGCGCCGCTCGCCGCTGTGGTTTTGGCGCGGCTCCCGCGAGGCGCTGATTACTGCCTTTGCCACTAGCTCCAGCTCAGCGACCTTGCCGGTATCCTTGCGCTGCGCAGAGCAGCACCTGCATGTGCGCCCAAGCATCGCGGGGTTTGTGATTCCGTTGGGGGCCACGGTGAATATGGACGGCACCGCGCTTTATGAGGCCGCCGCCGCACTCTTTATCGCCCATTTGCTTGGTGTGGAGCTGAGTCTGGCTCAGCAACTGGTGGTGTTTCTCACCGCCATGGTGGCTTCCATTGGCGCACCGGGCATTCCCAGCGCCGGTATGGTGACCATGGTGATGGTGTTGCAAGCGGTGGGATTGCCAGCGGAAGCCGTCGCCATTTTACTGCCCATCGACCGGCTGTTGGACACCATCCGCACCGCCGTCAATGTGCAGGGCGATTTGATCGGCAGTTTGATTGTGCAGCGGCTGGCAGATGAGAAATAACCCCGTGCGCAGGCCAACAAACACCAGTACCTGCGTCCTCATAAATTTGCTAGGGTCTTGCCAAATCCTCAAGGAGAGAGACATTGAAGCCGAACACCCCTAACGAACGATTCAGCCGTGCCACTTCGGTATTACCGCTATGACTCGCCTAGTACCGGGCGCTAATGCCCCTCTGGTTAACGGCCCATTGCAGGTGGAAATCCGTTACACGCCGATTTCCGGTGTGGATATTGATGTGTCGGTGTTTGCCCTGAGCGCTGCCGGTAAGGTGCGCGGCGACGGTGATATGTGCTTCTACGGCCAGCCCCGCGTGTTGGACGGCGCGGTGCAAATGACTGAGGCCACGCCGGGTCGTGCGCTGTTCAGCTTGGATCTCAGCGGCTTAGCGCCCGCTGTTGAAAAGCTGGCCCTGACCGCGACCCTTTACGAAAACAAAGCCCGCTTTGAGGCCGTCGCGCAGCTCTCACTGAGCCTAAGCGGTGGTATTGAGGCGGAGATTCCCACCAGCGGCATGCAGGAAACCGCGCTGATCCTCGGTGAGTTCTACCGTCGCCAAGGAGAATGGAAGTTCCGCTGTGTGGCCCAAGGTTTTGCCGGTGGCCTTGAGCCCTTGGCCAAGCACTTTGGGGTGGAAGTGGCCGCGCCGCCGCCTGCCCAAGCGGCTCCTCAGCCTGCGCCTGTAGTGCCGCCGCCTGCGCCAAAATCCACGATCAGCCTGAGCAAGATCACCCTAGACAAAACGCGCTCATCCATCAGTCTGGAAAAAACTGCCGCCGGTTTTGGTGAGATCAAGGTCAACCTGAACTGGAACAAGGGCAAAGCCGGGGGCTTCTTTTCCCGCAGTAAATCCGTCGATCTTGATGTGGGCTGCCTGTTTGAACTGCAAAATGGCGACAAAGGCGTGGTGCAAGCCTTGGGCAAATCCTTTGGCGCGCTGAGCCGTCCGCCTTATGTTCAGCTGATGGGCGATGACCGCACGGGCGCGCTGGCCGGTGGCGAATGGCTGCACATCAATGGCACGCATTGGAGCGAGATTCGCCGCATTCTGATCTTCGCCTTCATCTACAACGGCGCACCCAATTGGCGGGAAACCGACGGCATCGTGACCCTCTACATTCCCGGCCAACCAGACATTGAGGTGCGAATGAACGAAGAGGGCGGCACCTTTGGCATGTGCGCCATTGCGCTGCTGGAAAATGACCGAGGCGCGGTTAAGGTCTCGCGGCGCGTGGACTTCCACCAAGGTCATCGTTTGATGGATCAAGCCTACAGTTGGGGCATGCGCTGGTCTGCAGGTTCGAAGTAAAGGCATTCCACTTAACACACTTGAGTCACTGTACGTATCAGAAGGAGTTGTTCCATGGCCTTGACGCTTCAAAAAGGCGGCAACCTGTCCCTGTCGAAAACGGACCCAACGCTGAGCAAAATTTTGGTCGGTTTAGGCTGGGATCCGCGCGCCACTGACGGTGCAGCCTTTGATCTGGATGCCAGCGCTTTCCTGCTGGCCGCCAATGGCAAAGTACGTGGTGAGCCTGATTTCATCTTTTACAATCAATTGAAAAGCCCTGATGGCTCCGTTGAGCACGTTGGCGACAACCGTACTGGGGCTGGTGATGGTGATGATGAGGTCATTAAGGTTGACTTGAGTCGCGTTCCGGCGGATATCGACAAGATTGCCTTCACCGTGACCATTCATGAGGCAGATGTCCGCAAGCAGAACTTTGGTCAGATCGGTGGCTCGTTCATCCGCATCCTTAACGAGCTGACAGGCGCTGAAGTGGTTCGTTACGATCTCGCTGAAGACGCCTCGACAGAAACCGCTATGATCTTCGCCGAGCTTTATCGTAATAATGGCGAATGGAAGTTTCGCGCCGTCGGTCAAGGCTATGCGGGCGGCCTGCGCGCGCTGGCGAATGGCTACGGCTTAAACCTTTGATCCACCCACTGAGCAAGGAATAGATCATGGCTGTAAGTCTGTCGAAAGGCGGTAACGTTTCCCTGTCGAAAGAAGCCCCGGGCCTGACGGAAGTGGTCGTCGGTTTGGGTTGGGACCCGCGCGTAACGGATGGCACCGAGTTTGATCTGGATACCTCGGTGTTTATCACCGGTGAAAATGGCAAAGTCATCAATGACTCTAGCTTCATCTTCTACAACAACAAAACCTCGGCTGATGGTTCTGTTGAGCACTTGGGTGACAACCGTTCCGGTCAGGGCGCGAGCGATGACGAGCAAGTCAACGTCAAGCTGACCGGCTTGGCCGCTGAGGTGAAGAAACTGGTGTTCGCTGTGACCATCCACGAAGCAGAAGCCCGTCGGCAGAACTTCGGTCAAGTCTCCAACGCCTACATCCGCGTAGTGAACAAGGCTGACGGCAAAGAGCTGGCCCGCTATGACCTGAGCGAAGACGCCTCCACCGAGACCGCCATGGTGTTCGGTGAGCTGTATCGCAGCGGTGAAGAGTTCAAGTTTAAGGCGGTAGGCCAAGGCTTTGTCGGTGGCCTGAAGCCTTTGGCTGAAGCCCATGGTGTGAGCATTGGCTGATTTGTAAGCTTTGCTGGTGTTGTTGAAAAGGCCCCGCTTGCGGGGCTTTTTTTGTGTATTTGGAAAGCCCTGTCGCTGCGCTCTTCATGACCCCTGCCGAAAAATAAAGTCTCCTGCTGGCATGCTCGGCGACACACCCTGTCGTGCGAGGCTTTTATGATGGCCATCTTGTCGTCATCCCTCGACCTTACCCGGAAGCTGTCCCCGTTATGACCAAGGCTGCCCACGATCTACTGGTGTTCCGTCTGTCGCAGATGCTGATCAAGCTTAATCAGGGTGAATGGCTGGATGCCAAGTCGCTGGCTGAGGAGTTCAATATCAGTGTCCGTACTGCTCAACGCGATCTCGGTGTGCGCTTTAGCTATCTGCCGCTAGAAAAGCATGGTGCGCGCTATCGCCTTGATCCGGCCTGTTTGGGCAAGATCAGCCTGCGCGATGTAGAACGCTTTGCCTGTTTGGCAGGGGTGCGCGGGCTATTTCCTTCGCTATCCAATGATTTTCTGCGCGATATTTTTGATTCGCGCATTCAGTCAGCGTTGCTGATTAAGGGCCACCAATATGAAAGCCTCGACGGTCGGGAGGCTAACTTCCGTGCGCTAGAGCAAGCCATTGTAGCCAGACAGTGTATTACCTTTCTCTATCGCAAGGATGAGGGCGATAAGTCCTACAGCGATGCTGAGCCCTACAAAATGGTGAACCACAAGGGGATTTGGTATTTGGCCGCACGGGATAATGGCAAGCTCAAGGCTTTTAGCTTCAGTCGAATTGAACAACTACGTGTGTTGGATAACCGCTTTACTTTCGACCCGGAAATTGAGAGATCATTGATTGAAGAAGATGGCATTTGGCTAAACCAAGATAAAATTGAAATGGTGCTCACCGTCACTAAAGAAGTGGCCATGTACTTCAAGCGCCGCAAGCTTATTGCCAATCAGGTGATTGAAAAAGAGCTGGCAGATGGAGGCTTGATCATTTCCGCCAAGGTAGGCCATGTCAATCAAGTGTTACCCAGCGTGCGTTATTGGATTCCGCACTTACGCATTATTAGCCCGGAAGGGATTCAAGAAGAGCTAGAGGCCAGTTTGGCAGCTTACTTGAATCCGTAAACGATAGGAAAATGGAGTTAACGGTATGAGCGCAGAGCAGGAAAATAATAAGCCCGATCTTGAAATCATCACCCGTGAGGAATTTCAACAACAGCAGGCTGAACAGATTGAAAAAGAAATTTTTGGCTCAGAGGCTAATGCTGAAAAAACAGCCGGATTGATTCAAAGTTTTGTGGCCTCCTATGAGCAACAAAAGGGCGAGGTTGCACTAGAGCCTTGGTTGATCTCTGAATTTAAAAAATACCCCGATGTTTGGACAAGCTCAGAAGAGTTGATGGATACAGCCGGTGAAATTATTCGTTCAATAGAGCGTTCTGCACAGGCCAAGGCCTCATTGCAGGCGCATTTGGATAAAGGCAAAAGTCGAGACAGCTGGCTGGCCGGTGAAATTGAGCGCGGAGCCGGGGTGGCGGGAAACCTCAATGTGGGCGCTTATGCGCACAGCATTGATACGACTTTGCAGCAGTCCAATGAGGCCATGCTGGGCACCATTCTGACCAAGAGTGGAAAAATCAGTAACGCCTATAACTTGGATGGCTTTATTGCCGAGTCGCACCACGCCAATAGTTTTAACATTGATGCCGCCAGCAAGGGCAGTGGCTACCGCGCTGAAGTGGTGGGTAGCTATGGCAAAGACTCTGTTGACATTGTGATTAAGGATGCTCAAGGTCATGTGGTTAAAAGCTATCAGTCTAAATACGGGCAGGATGCTAACGCCACGGAGCAGATGCTCAATCGAGGTGATTACTCTAGTCAGGAAGCCTTAGTTCCTAAAGGGCAAAGTCAGGATATTCGCCAGCCTACGACAGAGCGCATCGAAATTGAGGGCGTGAGTTCTAAGCCACTGTCTAAAGAAGAGGCCAAAACCCTACAGAAACAGGCCCAATTGGAAAAAGAGGCCCAGCAATACGATTGGAATGACACCAGTCGCATGGATATTTCCAAGCAAATTGGCAAGCAAGCTTTACTGGCCGCTAGTGTAACGGCTGGATTCCAAGGTGTGCGTATTTTGGGCCGCCGCGTCTGGAATAAGTTGAATGGCAAAGAAAACCCGCCCGCGAGTGAGGATCTAAAAGAGTTTTTTGAAAGCTCGCTAAAAAGTGGCGCACAAGTAGGGGCACAGGTAGCTGTTTCAGGCGCTGTGGTAGTGGCTGTAAAAAATGGTTGGCTGGGTGCTGCATTGATGAATACACCCGCTGGAAAAATTGCCAATGCGGTATTTGTTGGGATGGAAAATGCCAAGGTGCTCTACAAGTTGGCCAAGGGTGAGCTTTCCAGCACAGAAGCCATGAACGAGATGGGTAATGTTACCTGTGCTGCGGTGGGGGGAATTGCGGGCGGTATTAAAGGTGCGGCTTTAGGTTCATTGCTGGGGCCTGTTGGAAGTTTTGCCGGTGCAATCGTTGGCAGTATGGCGGGCTCTAAAATTGGCGAGGCTGTGTTCGCAGGCGGCAAGGCTGTAGTTAAAACGGCCGCAAAGGTGATTAAGACGGTGTGGGAGGGCGCGAAAGAAGCGGCCACAGCCGTGTTAGAAAAACTAAACCCATTACGCTGGTTTGCCTAATCAATCTCCTACCCTTGAATACGGATAAAAGCATGTCTCTCACAAACCTAGGGCTTGTCTGAAAAGTCAGCTCTGAGGCATCTCTCGATGCAAGCCAGCACCACCATGGCTCTGAAGCTGCTTTCCAGCTTGTCATACCGAGTACAGAGCCGACGCTTTTCCTTTAACCATCCA